>ULUA01012596.1_pt1 | contig 60116 bp, 48 predicted proteins | sample 1958081 | NCBI WGS metagenome assembly ULUA01 (sample SAMEA4835748, study PRJEB28245) | human gut metagenome | biome: gut microbiome; material: fecal sample | place: Denmark | collected 2008
CCCTCGCTGCCGGTTGCCAGTACGGCAGCCTTTTTGATTTTATACGGCAAAAGCTGCAGCAAAGGCTCTTCGCCGCACAGCTCGCGCACACGCTGCATTTTTTCCTTTTCGATAACTAGCGGAATGATGCGTGTACCGCAGAGCTTGTCACCTTTTTTCACCGGCGTATTGCCGTGACGCGTCGCAATCATCATCTGTCCGAAGCTGTTCACCAGACGCAGACGCGCGCCGTCTACCTTGAACAGACCGTCAGCAGCGGCGGCCAGCTCAATCTTGCCCTCTTTCACAGGCGATTCATCCATCATAGTGTTTTTGCAGATGTCGCATAAAATACGTGCGGCATCATTTTCGTGCAGCATGCTTTCGTCTGCCTCCCACACATATAAATGCTCCTTGCCGATGGAAAGCAGCACCGGAATATCCTCTGGCTGCACCACATGTCCCTTGCGGAACACAGCATCCTTGGTAACGCCCTTGATAATCTGTGTCAGGTCATGGCAGAGAACACTGCCGACCGCATCCTCAGTACGAATTAATTTCATGTTTATCTACCTCTTATTTAGCCTGCGCAAAGCCGTAGGCGGCAAAAATCTTCATAGCCTCTTCTGTCTGCAGGAAGGCAGCAAAATCCTTGGCAGCCTCAGCCTGCGGAGCCTTCGCCAACACGCCGATAGGATAAATTACCGGCTTCGTTAAGGAGCCTGCCTGAGCTTCGGCAACAACAGTTACCTTATCCTTCAAGAGTACTGCATCGGTAGCGTAAACAAGGCCTGCATCGGCACTGCCTTCGGCAACCCAGTTCAAAACCTGCGTTACATTGGTGCCAAGGCTTACCTTGCTTTGAATACCGTCCCATTGGCCAAGCTTGGTCAGCGCTTCCTTGGCATATTGGCCTGCAGGAACGCTGGCAGGATCGCCGATTGCAGGATGTTTAGCCTTGCTAAAATCATTGAAGCCTTTGATTTCGCTGCCGCTTTTAGGCACAATCAGCACCAGCTTGTTTTCCAGCAGCGGCTTTATCGTGCTTTTATCCATATAGCCCTTATCGCTCAGCGCGTTCATCTGCTTGTTGGCCGCAGAAATAAACACATCGGCAACCAAACCGCTTTCAATCTGTGCCTGCAGCTTGCCGCTGGCATCATATACGCCCTCAATTTTGATTGCCGGATGCTTTTGCTGATACAACGGAATGAGCTTTTGCGTAAAGACCTTTTCCATGCTGGCAGCAGCTGCCAGACGCAGTGTTTTGCCTGCCTGCGGAGCAACAGCCTGCTTATCACCGCCACCGCAGCCTGCAGCCATAACAGCTAACATGAAAGAAAATACTAAGCATAAGAGTTTTTTCATTTTACTCCCCCTGTTGTTGTTTTGTTTTATATAAGTAAACATTAAGACCAATAACTACCAAAAGGCAGATGCCCACAATTACGGCCACATACCAGCCTGCGACATCCCAATCGCCTGCCGCTACGGCAGAATAAACCGCGAGCGGCAGTGTGCGTGTACGTCCTGCAATATTGCCTGCAATCATCGCCGTAGCGCCGAACTCACCCAGACCACGGGCGAAGGCCAGCAGACCGCCGGCAATAATGCCCGGCAGTGCATTCGGCAGATGAATGCGCCAAAAGATACGCCATTCCGTCATGCCCAGCGAACGCGCCGCCTCCAGCATGCCCTTATCAACCTGCGACAAGGCTCCGCGCGCACTGCGGTACATAAGCGGTAGTGAAATTACCGCTGCTGCCAGCACGGTTGCCAGCCAGCTGAAGGCTATTTTTATGCCTGTCAGCTGATAAATAAGCTGGCCCAAAAAGCGGTTGTTGCCAAAGAAGTATAAGAGAAAGAAGCCTGCTACCGTAGGTGGCAGCACCATCGGCAGTGTTATTACAGCGTCGACAAAAATCTTCAGGCTTTGGCTCTGCAGCCGTTCCACCCACCAGGCAATAATCACGCCGATAAAGAAAACTATGACGATTGTTGCTGCCGCAGTATGCAGCGAAATCCACAGCGGCGACCAGTCAATTGCGCTCATTTTCTCGCACAGTCATGGGCGCTGCCCTTTAAGATGCACAGTCCATGCTCCAGCTGCGGCAAAACGATTGCCAGCGCTTCCTCCACCGCCTTAGTGCTGCCTGGCAGATTCACAATCAGCGTCTGTCCGCGCACTACGCTCACGCCGCGGCTCAGCATTGCCCGCCGCGTAATCTTGAGTGATTCCGCACGGATGGCCTCCCCAATACCGGGCACATTACGTGTAGCCACCGCCATTGTTGCCTCCGGTGTAACATCACGCAGCGAAAGGCCCGTGCCGCCTGTGGTAATAATCAGATCAACCTGTCTGCTGTCCGCCAGACGTATCAGCTCACGTTCGATTCTCTGCTGCGCGTCGGGAAGCAAAACCTGCTCCACAATTTCGTAGCCTGCCTCCGCCAACAGCTCTGCTGCCCGCGGGCCGCTGGTATCAACACGCTCACCTGCTGCACCCTTATCAGAAAGCGTCATTACCGCCGCACGCAAGGGTGCGTCGGCTGCAGGCAGCGTCAACTCCAGCTCCATGCCGCTGCGCAGAACGCCGCCATGCTCTACCGTCGCAAAAACGCCCTCACGTGGCATAATGCAGTCGCCCACACGCGCAAAAATCGTGCAATGGCTGTGGCATTCCTTGCCAATCTGCGTCAGCTTCATCATTACTTCACCGCTGCGCATAATGCTGCCTACCGGCAGCTTTTTGAAGTCGATACCACTTACGAGAATATTTTCACCGAAGGCGCCGATAGCGGCATCACCGCCACGCGCATTAAACTCGTCCACCTTTTCCGCACTCAGCAGGCTTACCTGTCGGTGCCATTTCCCGGCGTGGGCATCACCCTCAATACCGTAGTTTTCTTTCAGGACAATCTCATTAACAGGATGCTTTTCTGTACCCTTCTTTTCGCTGATACATACAGCCTTGATTGTACCCTTTATGCTTGCTTCCATACGAAATCACCGCTCTTTCCGCCTGCTTTGCTAAGCAGATGCACATCTGTAATCACCATTGCCTTGTCCACAGCCTTGCACATATCGTAAATCGTCAGCAAAGCAATCTGTACGCCTGTCAGCGCCTCCATCTCCACGCCTGTCTTGCCCGTAGTTTTTACCAAACATTGCGCCTGTACGGCATAGCTGCCGTTTTCCGCCAACAGCTCAAAATCTACCGTGCATTTCGTCAGCTGCAGCAGATGACACAGCGGAATCAGCTCACTGGTGCGCTTGGCTGCCATAATTCCCGCGACGCGCGCCACGCCCAGCACGTCACCCTTGGCCATACTGCCGGCAGTAATTTTTTCATATATTTCTCTGCTTACGCAGATTTTTCCCTTCGCCACGGCAACCCTTGCGGTGTCAGCCTTATCGCTGACATCCACCATCAGCGCATTGCCCGCAGCGTCAAAATGTGTAAATTCACTCATCGTCTGCTCCTTCAAAGCCTGTATTTATCCGCCTATCTGGCTCATATTAAAGCTTGCTGCCTCCACCTCAAAGCTATGTCCCGCAGGCTTAGCGTAAATAATCTCCTGCATGGCCTGCAGCAAATCCGCATCACTTGCGCCGTCACGCAGCAAGCGCTTGAGGTTCATGCCCTCGTTACAGTAAAGACAGGGCTTCAGCATGCCCACGGAGGTAAGGCGTACCCTGTTGCAGACAGCGCAGAATTTATTATGCAGCGGTTCGATAAAGCCCACCGGCATTTTATAGCCGCCGATGCGCCAATAGCTTGCAGGACCATTGCCGTAGCGCTGTGCGTCTGGCTGCAGCTGCAGGCCTGCCTGCTCCAGTTGACTACGGATTTCGCTGCCACTCAATCCTTTTAGATCAGCGTTGCAGTCTAGCGGCATCAGCTCGATAAAGCGCAACGGCGCATTATAGCTGTGCGCCAACTTCAACAGCTGCATAATATCGACCAGGCCATTTTCTGCTAAGGGCACACAGTTCAGCTTAAACGATATTCCTGCAGCCTGTAGCTCCTGCAATGATTTCAGAACGCTGTCCAGGCTGCCGCCGGTAAGCTCTGTATAATACGCTGCATTCAGAGTATCAAGGCTCACGTTGATGCTGTCCACACCCGCTGCGATAAGCGCAGGCAGCTGCTGCGAAAGCAGTGTGCCGTTCGTCGTCAGCGTTACCTGCTCTACGCCTTCCATTTTCTTCAGTCCGGCGATAAAATCACTGCAGCCCTTGCGCAGCAACGGCTCGCCGCCGGTGATTTTGAATTTGCGGATGCCAAGCTGCAGCGCAGCGCGGCAAATGCGCAAAAGCTCCTCATAGCGCAATATTTCGTTATGCGGCACATGCTCGCTTATCTCCGGCTGACAATAGCGGCAATGCAGATTGCAGCGGTCGGTAAGGGAGATGCGCAGGTAATCTATTTTGCGGTTGTATTGGTCATACATGATTGTAGTCCTTCCATCGCGTCACTCTCACCCGAGAATAACGCCTGCCAAAACAAATGTGGTCTTGCAACCACATTTGTTTTCAGCTTATAAAAATCTTATTCTTCGTCAACGCCCATGGCAATTTTTTCCGGGGTAATCGGCAGCGTCATGAAGCGCTTGCCGGTTGCCTGATAAATTGCATCGGCAATCGCCGGAGCCGGAGTGTTGATTACCAGCTCGCCCACGGATTTGGCACCGAAGGGACCGCTTTCCTCATAGCTGCTGGCAAAGTCAACATAGATATGACCGATATCCTCACGGCAGGGAACCTTGTACTGCATGAAGGAGTTTTCGTAAATACGACCTTTAGGACTGTAGGTTACGTTTTCCATCAGCGCCATGCCGATGCCCTGCAGAATGCCGCCCTCGGTCTGCACCTTCGCCAGATGCGGGTTAACCGGAGTACCGCAGTCAACAGATGCGTAGAAGTTCACTACCTGTGCCTCGCCTGTCAGCAAATCGATTTCTACTTCGGCCACACCAGCCATAAACGGCGGCGGGGACAGCACGCTGTTCTGCTCCACGGTTTCTTCCAAAGCGATATCGTTATTCACCATAGAAGCGGTGGCTATATCAAAGAGACTTACAGTCTTGTCGCTTACGGTATCACGCACCTCGCGTCCGTCAAAGACAACCTGGTCCGTGCCGCATTCCAGCAGGCGTGCGCCCAGCTGGCAAATCTTGCCGCGCAAACGCTGTGCACAGATTTCTACGGCCTTGCCGGTAATATATGTTGTACTGGATGCGTAGGAACCGGAGTCATAAGGAGACGCGTCGGTATCCGCACCGAATACGGTAATGTTATCGTAATCACATTCCAAAACCTCTGCTGCCATCTGCGCCAGAACGGTATCGCAGCCAGTGCCCATATCGGCAGCACCGGTCAGTAGTGTGTAATGTCCCTCGTCGTTAATTTTGAGGGTAGCACCGCCGACGTCGCAGTAAGGAATGGAGCTGCCCTGCATCGCAATAGCCACGCCCATTGTGCGTACCTTGCCGTCAGGCAGCTGCTGCAGCGGGAACTTCTGCTCCCAGCCGCTCATCTCGCGTACCTGCTCCAGGCAGCGGTCCAGCGCGCAGCTTGTATTGGGCGCACCATAATAAGCCGGCATAATATCGCCCTCACGCGTAATATTCATCTCACGCAGCTTAATCGGGTCCATCTTCAGACGTGCTGCCAGCTCGTTCACAGCGGACTCCACGGCAAAAATGCCCTGAGGAGCGCCGTAACCGCGGTATGCGCCTGCAGCCTGCATGTTGGTATAAACTACGTCAAAGCCGAAGCGGAAGGCCTCGGTACGGTACAGAGGAATAGACTTGTGACCGGAAAGGCCGACGGTCGTGGGACCATGCTCGCCGTAAGCACCAGTATTGGAAAGAGTATATAAATCAATCGCGCGGATTTTGCCTTCTTTAGTAGCACCAAGACGCACGCGCACCTCCATCTCGTGGCGCGGGCTGGAAGCTATATGACATTCATAACGCGAAAAAATCATCTTACTCGGCTTTTTGGTTTTCCAGGTAACAAAGGCCGGATACATTTCGCTTACACAGCTCTGCTTAGCGCCGAAGCCACCACCTACACGCGGTTTAACCACGCGTACCATGGTTTTGGGAATATGCAGCGCATTGGCAATAATGCGGCGGCAGTGGAAAACAATCTGCGTAGAGCTGAGGATGTTCAAACGGCCGTAGGTATCAATAGAGCAATAGGTTACGAAAGGCTCCATCATATCCTGCTGCACAGCCTTGGTGTGAGTTGTCTGGTCGATAACAACATCGCATTCCGCTAGAATCTTATCAACCTCGCCGTCCTCGATAACCTCATGGGCACACAGGTTGCGCTTATTGTCGGCACCAACCGGGCAGTTCGCCTTCCAGGTATCCTCGGGATGCACGAGCACAGGGTTATCCAGCGCAGTGCGGAAGTCAAGCACTGCGTCCAACAGCTGGTATTTTACTTTAATCAAAGACAGCGCCTTGTCGACAGCCTTTTCCGTTTTGCCGGCAACAATCGCTACAATGTCACCCACAAAGCGTACATGACGGTCCAGCAGCAGGCGGTCATAGGGACTCGGTTCGGGATAGGTCTGGCCTGCGTAGGTGCAGCGCTCGCCGTCCTGGTCCACGTCCTCCCAGGTATAAATTGCTTCGATATCAGGCACCTTCGCTGCAATAGCGGTGTTGATGCTTTCAACAATAGCGTTCGCATGCGGAGAACGCAGCACCTTGACAAGCAGGCAATCGTTAGGTACCAGGTCATCGGTGTAGACAGGCTGGCCTGTCACCAGCTGCATAGCATCCTTTTTGCGGTAGGATTGGTTAACTATTTTCATCTGCAGCTCCCCTCCTTATGCCTGCGCCTGAGCTTTTTTCCAGGCGATGAAATTCTGAATTCCGCGCAGCTGTCCCTCATAGCCGGAGCAACGGCACAGGTTGCCTGCCAGAAATTCCTTGATTTCTGCTTCCGTAGGCTCGCTGTTTTCACGCAGCAGCGCGATAGCGTTCATAATCATGCCAGGGTTGCAGAAGCCGCACTGCTCCGCGCCCTGGTCTGCAATAAAGGCACCGAATTCCGCTGCCTCCTGCTGCATTCCTTCCATCGTTACGATGCTGTGGCCTGCGGCACGCGCAGCCAAAACAGCACAGGAAAGCACCGGTTTATCATCCATAAATACAGTGCACAAACCGCAGTTGGTAGTATCGCAGCCGCGCTTCACGCTGTAGCAGCCTTCCTTGCGCAGAAAATCGAGTAAAACTGTATCAGCCTCCACCATACGTGTCAGCTTTTTGCCATTTAAGGTTAAGGTTATCTCCATCAGGCCTTACCTCCCAATTCCGTTAAACATCTTGCCGTCAGCACCTTAATCAGGTGTGTACGGTACGCAGCACTGCCACGCGGATTGGTTTCCGTCGGCAGCAAACCTGCAGCATATTCCGCAAAGGCCTGCGCCTTCTCGGCAGTCATAGGCAGAGTTGCGAGCTGCTCTGCATCCTTCACCAGTGCAGCCTTCGCCGGGCGTGCGCCCACTGCAACCTGCACGCCTTCCTGCGTCAGCGCCGCCGCGCAGGTCAGCACCGGAAAATCGGTCTTGCTGATACGCACGGATTTATAACTGTAATGCGCTGCTGTCTTTTTAACGATAACGCGCACCAGAATATCTCTGTCATACGGCATATTTACAAAATCTGCCAACGGCACAATACCGCCCTTGTATAATTCCACATAGCTGTCCATAACCAAAAGCAAGGTCAGCACATCCGAAAATCCGAAGCGTCCGAACACACTGCCGCCTACGGTAGCAAGATTGCGGAACTGCACACCTACAATATGGCGCAGCGCCTCCTTATTTGCTCCCTCACTGTAGGCGGTAAAGCCTTCATGCAGCTCCAGCTGGCGCAAGCTCACCATCGCACCGATGCGGAATTCCGTTTCTGTTTCCTCTATTGTATCCAGGCCTAAAGCCGACAAATCAATCGCTGTCTGCACATTGCCCTTGCTCAGGCGCATCCACAGCATACCGCCAAGCACACGGTTAGGACGCTTCTGGTTCAGTTGCCACGCCTCCTCCAGGGTTGTTGCCTGCTTATATTCACGAATTGTCAACATATACTGCCCTCCTGTTCTCTTTTTATTGCATACCTATTCCATTATATTTTACCATATTTTTTCTATACTTGAAAAGAGAAAAAATGCGCATAGGCTCATAAGTTACATTCTTCTGCGGCATAAGAAAAAAAATGGATGCCTCTCTGTAAAGCAAGAGAAGCATCCATAATTTTTTATTAATAATTCTAAGCAGGCTTATTTGCCTTTTTTAGCACCCTGACGGCGGTTGCTACCGGTTTTGGGAGCCTTGCGCTTGTCAACAACGGAATTACGTCCGCGCTTAGGTCCTGCGGGCTTTTTCTTTTTGGCAGCCACAGCAACGCAACGTGCCACAACACCGCCCTCCAGATTTTGGCGCTCCATCATAATACCCAGCTTGGTTTCGATATTACGCAGCCATTTAACCTCGTCGGCAGTATAAAGCGTAATTGCTTCGCCCTCATTGCCTGCACGTCCTGTACGGCCGATGCGGTGAACATACCAGTCAACATCATGCGGAATATCGTAGTTCACAACATGAGTTACACCCTCAACATCTAAACCGCGGGCAGCCAGATCGCTGGCAACAAGAATCTGAATCTTAGCATCACGGAAGGCCTTCATAACAGTTTTGCGCTTTGCGGGAGACATTTCGCCATGCAATACATCAACGTTGTAGCCCTGCATGCCCAGCCAGTCGCCCAGCTCCTTGGTGCGCTCCTTGCTCATGCAGAAAACAATCATCAGATAAGGATTCAGGCGGTCAATAAGCGCTGCCACAGCCTTGTTCTTATATTCGTCGGTTGTTTTCAGGCAAATTTGCTTGATTTTTTCAACGGTAGCCTGGTCAGGATTGATATCAATCAGCGCACAGTTTTTCGTCAGCTTGCGTCCCAGCTTGCGCACTTCTTCCGACAGAGTTGCTGAGCAAAGCATCGTCTGATGCTCCGGCGCAGTCATAGCAATCAGCTCCAGCGCTTCATCCATAAAGCCCTGCTGCAACATTTCATCAACCTCGTCCAGTACCAGATAACGCACGCCGCCAAGGTCGGTGTTGCCCTTGCGGATGTGGTCCAAAAGACGGCCGGGAGTGCCGATTAGCACATGGCTGCGTCCCTCCAGCTTATATTTTTGCGTTTCGAAATCGCGTCCGCCGGTAACAGCCAGCACCTTGATATCGCTTTCGCCCAGAATCTTTTTCATTTCGGTGGCAATCTGCTGTGCCAGCTCACGCGTCGGCGTAATTACCAAAGCCTGCACGTAGCTTTTGGCAGTATCGATTTTTTCTGCCAGCGGCACTAAGAACGCCAGTGTCTTGCCTGTACCTGTCTGGGCACGGGCGATTACGTCACGTCCGGCAAACAGCGCCGGGATAGCCTGCTCCTGTACCGGCATCGGCTTTTTGATGCCCATTTTCTGAAGCTGCTCTACGGTGTGGGCACAAACCTTTAAGGCTGCAAATCCATTTGTCATTTCACATTCCTCTTTTCCTGTTAAATTTATCTTCTGACCTTATGGTCTTTTTTCTCTATAACTTTAGTATTATATCATAAATCAGGCAGGAACGGAAAGATGCAGGCAAATTTTTCTGCTGCATATGATTGCTATAGCCTGAAAACCATCTCTGATTTTATAATTAAGCATATAAAAATGCTTAGACAAGCAAATTGTACATGTGACAAAAGGCCCCTGCCGGCGATTGCTGACAGGAGCCTTGGCTTATTCAATTTACTCAGCTTAGCAAGCTGACATTTGCTTTTACATTACACCTCTGAAATAGTGGCCTCTTGTAGTACCCGGCAGATTTTCCGGTGCCTCCACCGCACCGCCGATAATCTTGCGGTACAGCGCCACAAGCTCGCCCAGACGCGCCGCATCGTAATCACGGCCGTCAATTCTCAGCGCAGCCACGCCTGCTTCCGCCATGTGCTGCACATTAGCAGTCATCGAAAGCTCATGCGCATTCAGAATATGCATGCGGCAGAACTGGTCCGTAACAATCGGGAAGCGTGCATCCTTGCGGTCACCCAGGAACAAAGGCTCTGCACAGTTAAACTTGCAGGCACCCTTATCCAACGCACCCAGGAAGCTGCCACCTACACAGTATTCGGAAACCATCATTTCCAAACGTCCCTGAATCATGCACTCCAACGGCAGCGGGCTGACGCTCACAAGATGCTCAACCTGCGCCATGGTCAGCTCGGGACTGAGCACTGCGCCTGCAGCGCCCTGCTCCTGCCAGAACTGCAGTGTCTGGCTGTTGAAAATATTCAAAGACATGTCTGCTACCAAATTAAGCGCTGCATGCTTCTTCGCCAAGGGCCACAGGCCGTTGTTGTTGATGTAAACAAAATCCGGCTGCAGCTCTTCCCACAGAGTGAAGAGCTTATCGAAATATGCCAGCTGTGCTTCCTTGATGATACGCGGAGTAGCAAAGGCCAGCTGACGTCCTGCCTTGCGCACCAGCTTGGCAGCCTTGGCATAATCCGCCTCGGACGGCAGCTGATGATTGAAGCAGTCACCGCCGAAGAGAATACGTTCAGCACCTGCCTGCAGCGCAGCATTGACCTTCTCAACGCTGTCGCAATGCACTACCAGAACGGATTCATGCTGTTTGGCCTTGTGTTCCTGCGGCACTAATTGCTCGCTGAAGCTGTGCACCGCTGTGCGCGCCGGTGCAAAGGCATTCAGGCGTGCAGCATCCAGTGCCTCGCATGCCATACGACGCGCTTCGTTCATTTCGCTCATCGGCACCATAACATTTTCGTCATGCTCAAAGAGCAGGCTGTTCAGGAAATATTCTGTCGTACCGAGGCGGTCCAGCTGCTTGCGTACACCGGCCTCATCCAGTGCACGCTTGCGTGCTGCCTCTACGATAAAATCGGTTTCGCCGTAGCCGACGTTGCCTTCATCATCCGTCAGCGTAACGGTCATGGGCTCGCCCAAACGCGCAGTAACTACAGCATCCACCGGAATACGTTTTTTGGCATCCGGTCCGAAGAACTGCTGCGCATAGCTCATCAGTCTGCTGTCAAGCGTGCGGAAAACGCGGTCATTCAAACGTACACCGTTAGGCACGTCAATCGTTACCTGCTGTCCGGGGGCAGCGCTCTGCACGCTATTGCCGCCGCACAGCATATCCGTAACGGTGGTACCCACACGTCCGCCGACGCTTACCCAGAATTCCAGTCCGTCGCCCAGATGCAGCTCCTTATCCAGCTTGATAACAGCCTTATTGCGGTTTTTATCCAGCTTAGCTACACGGCCGATAAGCACGCCACGGTTGTTGGGACGGCGGTCGCTCATCATTGTGCGTCCGGGACGGCGCTCCAGATAAGCGGTGGTAAAGTCACGGTTGAAGATTTGCTCGATATTCGCCAAATCTTCTTCCGGCACGTTGTAGTCACCGGCAAGATAGCTGTCAATCGCACGGCGGTAAGCATCTACTACTACCGCAACATATTCGGGGCGCTTCATGCGTCCTTCGATTTTGTAGGACACAACGCCTGCGTCAATCAGCTGCGGCAAAATGCTCAAGGTATTCATATCCTTGGGGCTCAGCAGATACTGGCCTGCATCCTTGCCCTTCAGCATATCCTCATCCTTCGCGTTGAGCAGCTTATACGGCAAACGGCAAGGCTGGGCACAGCGTCCGCGGTTGCCGCTGCGGCCGCCGATAAGACTGCTCATCAGGCATTGACCGCTGTAGCATACGCACAAAGCGCCATGGATAAAGGTTTCGATTTCACTGCCTCGGCTGCAGGCTGCGCCGATTTCCTTCAGGCTCAGCTCACGCGCCAATACGCTGCGCTCCATGCCTGCGCCCATAGCGAAGTCTACACCGCTGCTGTTGGTAATGCTCATCTGCGTGCTGGCATGCAGCGGAAGCTCCGGCACAATTTTTTTCGCCAGGCGGATAACGCCCAAATCCTGTACAATGAGTCCGTCTACGCCCACGTTATTCAAAAACAGCAGATAAGCGGATAAAGCCTCCAGCTCGCTGTCATCAACCAAAGTATTGACGGTAATATACAGGCGCACATGGTGCATATGCGCAAAATACACCGCCTTCGCCATTTCCTCTTCATCAAAATTGCTGGCATAGGCACGTGCGCCAAAGGCTTTACCGCCCATATATACAGCATCAGCGCCGGCGTTTACCGCTGCCTCCAATGCTTCCCAGCTGCCTGCAGGAGCAAGCAGTTCTATTGTTTTCTTTTCCATATGTTATCTACCTTTCACGCACTGCTGCCAGCAGTCTGTCATATCTGGCCTGCAGGCTTTGCAGCTCTTCTGCCAGCACAGCATTTCTTTGCTGCAGTTCCTGCTCGAGCGCAGCATATTTTTTCTGCATTTTCTGTTCTGCTGCTGCGCACTTTTGCTGCAGCTCCTGCTCCATCGCAGCGCATTTTTCCTGCATTTTCTGCTCCGCTGCCACGGATTGCTGCTGCATTTCCTGTTTCAGAGCAACGCATTTTTCCTGCAGCTCCAGTCTGTCTGCAGCCAGATCGAGCGCCGTCCAGATGGCGATTTTATCTGTCTGCAGCAGCTTTTTGCTTTCTGCCAGCTCCTGCATTCTTCTGTCTACCTCTGCTGCTATTTTCAGCACCTGTTCTTCGGAAGCAGAGGTCGTTAATGCATAGGTACTATTATATATTTTTACAGAAACTGATGCTTTTTCCATAAACACATCCTCTAGCTTATTCTGCGATAACGGTAAAGTTAAAGCTTTGCAGGCTCATTTTTTCCCAAGAGCGCTTATAATCCATGCGGATATTATAGGTACCTGGTTTGGTAACTGCCAGCACCAGAATTTCAACGCCGGGCGCACCCATTCTTTCCTCGTCACCGCGCGGAATGGTAAACGAGCTGCCTACCTTGCTTACTGTCGGCGAGCTGCAGGCAAATTGCCAGCCGTAGCCGGTGGAAGGATTGCTGTCCAGCTTCAGCGCCATAAGTCCGCTTGCAGGCAGACGCAGTGTTTTTCCTGCAGCCTTATCGGTAATTTTCGCCAGCTGCAGCAAGCGTCCTGCTTCGCCTATGCGCAGGGAGGTAACTACATCCCTGTAGGGCACAAAGCTGCTGTAGGCAGCATTTTTCTTGCTGCGCACAAACAAGCCCTCTTCTCCGAAGAGCACATTATCATAATTGCCCAAAGCAGCCTTTACGTTATCATTATCGACAAAGAAATCCGTAACCTCAAATTCCTTGCCGGTGGTCAAATCAAGATTCAGTCCGGCATATGCCTTGCGTCCGCCGTTGTCTGCCTCCAGCAGCAGGCTCACCAGACTCGGACGGTTCAGCATCACCTTATAGGTTACACTTCCCTGACCGCCTACCTCCTTGACCAGCTTAGCTGCAGCATCGCGCACCATAGCGTTGGCCTGTTTTTCCAGCTCAGCGGAATTACTGCCGTCGATATAAGGCAGCGTTGCCGTTGCCTTGCCGACAGAGGTCTGTTCGGTAAGCACCGTTGTCTGCTGGTCTGCCAGCACCGGCAGAGATAAACATAAGCACAATAATGTTGTCAACAGGATTTTCATAGCCTGCAGCTCCTTTCCAAAAACATTGCCCAAGCCTTGAACCTCTTGGTAAAAATTAAGCAGGAAGAAAGCCCTCCTGCTTAATTAAAGCAATCGCGCTAAAACAAGCCGCCAATCGCTATTTTACAATCATAAACTTTTAATGAACTCAACAGCCTTTTCCAGACGTGCCAGAGTTCTTTCCTTACCCAGCAGAACCATAACGTCAAACATACCTGGGCTTACGGTGCGTCCGGTCAGAGCCAGACGAGTCGGATGGATAACCTTGCCCAGAGCCAGACCGTTGTCGGCAGCAATTTTGTTATAAGCTGCTTCGGTAGAAGCCAGGTCATATACATCATCAGCCTTAATTGCTGCAATGCACTGCTCCAGTACAGGAATATTTTCTGCCTTGAAGTGCTTAGCTACACCTTTTTCATCGTATTCTTCAACATCCTTGAAGAAGTAGGTGGAAGCATCGGCAACCTCCTGCAGAGTTTTAACGCGTACACGTACAACGTCTACGAGCTTTTCAAAGTATGCTTCGTTGGCAGCATCGTTGAACCATTCTTCGGTTACCAGGCCGTCTTTAACGAAGAAAGGCTTAGCATCCGGCAGAATTTTTTCCAGCGGCAGCTCGGACAGATATTGGCCGTTCATCCAGGTGAGCTTTTTGGTGTCATAAATAGCAGCCTTTTTGCTCATCTGCTCCAGCTCAAACAGCTTAACAGTTTCTTCCAGAGTGAAGATTTCGCGTTCATCGCCGGGGCCCCAGCCAAGCAGAGTCAGATAGTTGATGATAGCTTCCGGCAGGTAGCCTTGGCTGCGGAATTCTTCAACGGAGGTTGCACCGTGGCGTTTGCTCAGCTTGGAACGGTCCATAGCCAGAATCATCGGCATATGACCGAACTTAGGCGGCTCCCAGCCCAGTGCTTCGTAAACCAGCAGCTGCTTCGGAGTGTTGGAAAGATGCTCCTCGGCGCGCAGTACGTGAGTCATGCCCATCAGATGGTCATCGACACAAACAGCGAAGTTATAGGTAGGAATACCGTTGGATTTTACAATTACGAAATCATCGAACTGGTCCATGTTAAAGGTAACTTCGCCATGAATCAGATCATGCACAGTGATACTGCCTTCGGCAGAAATCTTGATACGGATGGAATACGGTTCGCCTGCAGCAATGCGTGCTTTAGCCTCCTCTGCCGGAATATCGCGGCAGGTACGTGCATAGCGGAACGGTTGCTTAGCAGCGCGTTGTTTTTCACGTTGTGCAGCCAGATCCTCGGTAGTGCAGAAGCAGTAGTATGCTTTGCCTTCGTCCAGCAGCTGCTGAGCATATTTTGTGTAAATATCAAAGCGCTCGGACTGATAGTAAGGACCGTATTCACCGCCGGCCTCCGGGCCTTCATCCCAGTTGATGCCCAACCATTTCAGGCTGGTAAGGATTTGGCTTACGGAATCCTCTTTCAGACGTTCAATATCGGTATCCTCAATACGCAAAATCAGCTTGCCACCCATTTTGCGGGCAAACAGCCAGTTAAACAGCGCAGTACGCGCACCACCAATATGTAAATACCCAGTAGGACTGGGAGCAAATCTTACTCTGACTTCAGACATTTCATCGTCTCCTTACATTTTAATTACAAATATAGATTGTCAACCAGATTAATTATACAGCTTTGCAGAAAAAAGTGCAAATATTAATCTGCGTTGCCGCCGTTTTTTATTTTTCTTCATGATTTAAAGAAAAAGCAAATCTGAAAGACTTCGTTCATAGAAAACTGCTTTTATTGCTATTATTTCGCATTTTTTCGTTTGTCTAACCGCCGTTTTCGTATTATAATATTGTAATGAAGTAAATAAAAGGAGGATGCTTATGTGCCAAACCCCAGATTGGTCCGTCGGTGACCGCTATCTGCGTGAAAACGTTCCAGAGCTCGCCCCGTTAGTTGACCGTTATTCGCCCTGTCCGTTAAAACCAAAATCTAAAGAGGTTTATTTTACTATATTACTGACCGGCATTATTGCCCAACAGCTGCCGCCTGATGTCAGCCAGCAGCTGATGCAAAAGCTCGAAGGCCTCACCGGCAATCCTATTACGCCGCAGGCAGTGCTTGCTGCTTCCGCTGAGGACCTGCTCAGCATCGGTCTTGTTAAGCAAAAGGTAGATTACCTGCGCAGCTTTGCCGAAGCAGTGATCAACGGCAGCGTAACTATGGATAAGTTCGATGATATGACCGACAGCCAGATTACCAAGCAGCTGATGCAAATCCGCGGCCTTGGCCAATGGACCATCGAAATGTTTCTGCTGCTGGCTCTGTGCCGCACGGACGTTGTTCCCAGCGCTGACTTCATCTTCAAAAAAGAGCTGCAGAAAATGCTCAATCTTAGCGAAATCCCCAAACGCGGCAAAATCAATACACTAACAGAAAGCTGGCGTCCCTGGCGCTCGCTCGCAGTGTGGTATATCTGGCAAAAAGCTAACGATAGCGAAAAAAAATAACACCAAAAGCAAAACAAAACCGTCCTTTCCAGTCTGCGATTTGCAGATAACGGGAAAGGACGGTTTTTCTTATTCTTCGAACACTATTTACTGTTCACTAATCACTGAATACTATTTCAGGCTGGCAATAGCGGCAGCGGTATCCTCAGCGCCGTAAACATAGGAGCCTGCTACCAATACGTTGGCACCGGCAGCCTTCACCAGCTTGGAGGTTTCGGCGTTAACGCCGCCGTCAACCTGAATATCCACGTTCAGTCCACGCTCGGTAATCATTGCATGCAGGCGCTCAATCTTCGGCACTACGCCTTCAATAAAGTTCTGGCCGCCGAAGCCGGGGTTAACTGTCATCAGCAGTACCATATCAACGTAAGGCAGACTTTCTTCTACCGTACTCAGGCTGGTAGCGGGATTCAGTGCAACGCCAGCCTTCATGCCCTCAGCCTTAATCTGCTGGATGCAGCGGTGCAGATGCTTGGTGGTTTCTACATGCACAACAATCTGGTCGGCACCGGCAGCCTTGAAGTCGGCAATGTATTTTTCCGGATTTTCTACCATCAGATGGCAGTCGAAAAACAGGTCGGTAACCTTACGGATTTTTTTCACTACAGGAGCACCGAAGGTCAGGTTAGGCACAAACTGACCGTCCATAACATCGATGTGTACCCAGTCGGCACCGGCAGCTTCAATTTTTTTGATTTCATCAGCCAGATATGCAAAATCGGCAGATAAAATTGATGGAGCAACTTTAATCATCATTTTCTTCCCTCTTTCTCTTGCAGGAGTTTTACCTCTGCTAACATTGTCAAATATGATTCATAACGGCTGGCAGAAATCTTTCCTGCAGCCACAGCATCCTTTACACCGCAAACAGGCTCGTGCGTATGCGTACAGGGACAGAACCTGCAGCCTGCCTCATAATCGGCAAACTCACGGAAGGAGGCCAGCACCATTTCGGCGGTCAGTCCCTCCAACAGCAGATTGCCGAAGCCCGGAGTGTCCGCAATATAGCCTTCGTCGAACGGCAGCAGCTGTGCATAGCGTGTAGTATGCTTGCCGCGGCCGATTTTTTCGCTAACCTCGCCCGTGCGCAGGTCTACGCTGCTGTCGATAGCGTTGATGGTAGACGATTTGCCTACGCCCGAAGGTCCGCCAAAGGCGCAGATTTTACCACGCAGACGCTCACGAAGAGCCTCCACGCCGGTGCCGTTCTGCGCCGACAGAGTATAAACCTCGTAGCCGATAGGCTCATAAACTGCCTTCACCTGCTCAATCAGGCCCGCAGGAGCGTTATCCTCTTTATTGAGCACCAATATCGCAGGAATTTTTGCCAGCTCCGCCAACGCCAGCAGCTTATCTGCCAGCAGAAAGCTGAAATCCGGCGCAGCGCAGGCAAAGGCTGCCACAAACAAATCCAGGTTAGCCAGCGTAGGACGCGGCAGAAAGTTTCTGCGCGGCAGCACACCGGTAATCATCCCCTCGCGCTTTTCGCTGCTGCTTACCTCAAAGCCGGCGATATCGCCTGTTGCCAGCGAAAAACGGTTTTTCTTCATTTTTCCCTTTACCTTACAGGTATAGGGCTCGCTTTCGCCCTCAACCTTCAGGTAATAATAGCCGTTATAATTTTTCAGGACTCTGCCCTGCAGCTCTGCCATGTTTACAGATTCCTTTCAGATATGAGCTTGCCGTCACAGATGAACTGAACCTTGGCATTGCCTGCATATTCCACCTTCTGACGCAGACGCACGCTGCCGTTTTGTGTACCGCTGTACAGCGTTGCCGTGCCGTTATCATCCGTCAGCACAATGCGTACGTTGGCAGGCTTGCCGCTCGGTACGACAAAGTCAACATAGGCGCTCTTCTTTTCGCCGCCGGCAGCTACAGTAATCGCTACAGCCGCGCCGTCGTTAAGGTTACTGCCTACACCCGGGTTGCAGGCCAGAACTACATTCTTCTTAGCGCTAGTATCCTGAACTTTTTTGATTTCGCCCAGCTTCAGGCCTGCCTGTTCCAGCATGCCCTTGGCTTCGTCAATGGATTTGCCGATAATATTTGGAACCGGCTTGTCGCCTTCGTTAACTACCAGATCGATGGCAGTTCCTTTGGGAGCCTTGTCCAGGCCCTTCGGCGACTGGCTGAGTACAGCGCCGATTTTGCCACCGTCCACATGCTTGCGCGTCACCTTGCCGACCTTAAAGCCTGCATCCGCCAGCTGCTGCTCCGCCTTCGACAGCGACATGCCCGTAACATCAGGCACAGCCTTCAGCTCCGCACCCTTACAGATGGTCAGGATAATAAGGCTGCCCTGCTTACGTTTTTCTCCGGCCTTCGGAGACTGCTCCATAACAGTACCGGGCTTAAACTTATCAGGATCGCCGTATTTTTCCTCCAGCTCTACCTTAAACTGCTTTTCCTCCAGCAGCTTCTGTGCTTCAACTACCGTCATATTGGTAACATTAGGCACTTCAATTTCCGCCAGGTTGCGGTTGAAGATAAAGTGCGCTACCAGCGAAATTGCTACTACCGCAGCAGTAATCATTACTATCAGTTTGGTATAATTCAGCTTTTTCTTAACCACCGGTTTTTCATCCCCTGCTTTTTCGGAAGGCATTGCTTCCTGCTTTTCCTGAATTTTTTCCGGCTCTTGTGTTACAGCCGGAGTTACCTGCTTCGGTGGCAGCTCACTGCGCACCGGCTTCATAATCACCGTAGCACCGTCATCAGGGCTATCGACAACATTGCCGTTGGACTTCACCGCGCCCAGCTCCTGATGATAGTCCTCGCTGCTGAACGGGAAGAGCTTCATCTTCAGGTTCAGCAAATCGCGTCGCATCTGTCCGGCGTTAGTGTATCTGTCCTCACAGCGCTTCGCCAGCGCCTTGTTCATAATCTCCTGCATGCCCTCGGGAACATTATCCATGTAGTCCTTCAGCTGCGGCACAGGCTTTTCTACATGCATCATAGCAACAGAAACAGCCGTTGTACCAACGTAAGGAACCTCACCCGTAAGCATTTCGAAGAGCACTATGCCCAAGGAATAGACATCGCTGCTGGCAGTAATCTTACCGCCACAGGCCTGCTCCGGTGAAATATAATGCACAGAACCCATCACCGATTTGGAATAAACCATCGTCTGATTCGTGACCATTTTGGCAATACCGAAATCAGCGATTTTCGGATTCATATTTTTGTCAATCAAAATATTCTGCGGTTTGATGTCACAGTGAATAATGTTATGGCTGTGAGCATGCTGTAGCGCATCTGCAAGGCGCACGGCGATTTCCAGCACAGTATTCAGGCTCAGCTTGTGCTCCTTCATATACTCCTTCAGAGTAACACCGTCAACATATTCCATAACTATATACTGATTGCTGCCCTCCGACACAACATCATAGATATTGATGATATACGGATGCACCAGGCGCGCCGCGGATTTCGCCTCCCGGCGGAACTGCTCCAGCAGTTCGTTGTCCTCGAGGAACTGGTCACGCAGCATTTTCACGGCTACATTACGGTCCAAAAGCTGGTCGTGGGCCAAAAAGACTTCGGCCATACCGCCATAGCCAATCGGACGAATAATCTCATAGCGTCCGTTCAAGATGGTCTTGCCATTTTTATCCATTACAGCTTTCCTCCCCCTGCGTAGTTAAATCAATCAGAATCAGGGACACATTATCGCGTCCGCCGTTGTCCAGGCTTTGCTCCAGCAGCTTGTCCGCAGCCTGCTCCGGATCTGCGCAGCCGATAATCCAGCTGATTTCAGCTGCACGCAGCATGTCGGACAGACCGTCGCTGCACAGCAGCAGCCTGTCACCCTCCTGCAGACGGAAGCTGAAGAAATCAGCCTTTACCGTTTCCTCGACACCCAGGGCTTGCAGCAAAATATTACGCTGCGGATGTACAAAGGCTTCCTCGTCCGTGATTTTACCCTGTTCCTTTAAATCTGCTACCAGTGTATGATCATGCGTCAGCTGCTCCAGCTTGTCGTCACGGAACAGATACAATCTGCTGTCGCCTACATGGCAGCAGTAGCCGTGCCCGTCCCCCGGCAGATAAAGCGCCGTCATCGTCGTTCCCATGCCGGAATAGCTTTCGTTGCTCACCGCCATTTTATAAACGTGCGTATTGGCCTTGTCAAAGGCCTCCAGCATAACCTTACGGATATTCTGTTCCTCCTGCTCATGGCGCAGGCTGTGTGTCGCAGCCTCAAAGGCTTTAATAGTAGACCTGCTGGCAATTTCACCTGCCGCATAGCCTCCCATGCCGTCGGCAACGGCAAAAAGAGAAGGCTCGCGTACCAGCAGCGCATCTTCATTATTCTCTCTGACCAGGCCCACATGGGTTCTGCTGATTACCTGCATTATTTTTGCTCCTGTTCCTTGGCAAATTTAGCCCGCAGCTGACCGCAGGCTGCATCAATATCCTTGCCCATCTCCTTACGAACGGTAGCGTTAATCCTGTTTTTCTGCAGGATGCGCAAAAAGCGTTCTACTGCCGCTTTGGACGGACGCTCAAAGCCCTGCTCCGGTACCGGGTTGGCCGGTATCAGATTAACGGATGCCTGCTTATAGCGCAGGTAATTGCTCAAAAGCTCCGCGTCCTGCGGACTGTCATTTTTTCCCTTCAACAGAATATATTCATATGTTATCTGCCTGCCGCTGGCCTTGCTGTAGCTTTCGGCAGCTGTCAGCACATCCACGAAGGGATAACCCTTGTTGACAGGCATCAGCGCCGTACGCAGCTCATTTTTAACTGCGTGCAGCGAAATTGCCAGATTAATCGGCTTGCCCTGCTCCTCCAGGCGCTTGATGCCCGGAATGATGCCGCAGGTGGAAAGCGTCATGTTGCGGTAGCTCATGTTGCAGGTGTCCTCGCGATGCAGAAAATCCAGCGCCTGCAAAACGCTGTCAAAGTTTAGCATCGGCTCACCGCTGCCCATCACTACCACTCTACTCACCATCGCGCCCTGCTCACGCAGGCGCTCGTTGAACAGGTAAACCTGCGCCACGATTTCCGCAGCCGTCAGATTGCGTACAGCGCCCTTCAGGCCGCTGGCGCAGAAGGCGCAGTGCATATCGCAGCCGACCTGGCTGGAAACGCACACGCTGTAGCCGTAATCATGGTGCATCAGAACAGTTTCTACCGAATTGCCGTCCGGCAAGCCCAAGAGCAGCTTGCTCGTCATGCCGTCAGAGGAATTCTGCTCACGCAAAATTTTCAGACTGCGCGGTAGCACGGTGAATTTTTCCTGCAGCACGGCAATATCAGCCTTGCTCAGGTTGTGCATAGCGGCAAAACCAAAGACCGACTTTTGGTACAGCCATTGAAATACCTGCTTGGCACGGAACTTTTTCAGTCCTGCCGCCACAAATAATTCTTGTAATTCTTCTATTGGTAAAGCAAAAATATCTTGCATTCTCTTACCTCTATATTACTGCTTTTTCATCAGCTTACAGATATAAAAGCCGTCAATGCCGTCATTCTGCGGCAGAAGCTGCAGCTCCTGTACCTGCTCACCCGTCAGCGGATGCGTAAATTCCACACGCTGCCATTCGGGATGCTGCGTTAAAAACTCTTCTACCAGATAATGGTTTTCGCTCTGCTCAATCGTGCAGGTGCTGTAAACCATGGTACCGCCATCCTTCACGTACTGTGCGGCATTCTTTAAAATCGCCAGCTGCAGCGGCGGGAACAGCTTCAAGTCCTTACGCTGCTTGCGCCAACGTGCTTCCGCACGGCGGCGCAGCACACCCAGACCGGAGCAGGGTGCATCAACCAAAACTCTGTCAAACGCGCCCAGCCATTCGCTGCGCAGCTGCAGAGCATCGTTCTGCAGTGCTTTGACGCTCTTCATACCCAGACGGGCAGCGTTTTCGGCAATCAGCTCCAGCTTGTGCTCGTGGATATCGCAGGCGATAACCTCGCCCTTATCCTGCATAAGCTGTGCCACGTGCGTTGCCTTGCCGCCGGGAGCGCTGCACATATCCAGCACGCGCATTTCGGGCTGCGGCACCAACACCGGCGCTACCAGCATGGAGCTTTCGTCCTGAATATAAAAATGCTGCGGCAGTGCTGCCAAAAGTGTATGCAGCGACGGCAGATGCTCTGCCACAATTCCGTAAGGACTCCATTCGGAAGCACGCACCTGCGCCCCCATTTCCGTCAGATCAGCCAACAGCTTGTCGCGCGTAGTCACCAGCGTATTAACACGCAGGCACACCGGCGCAGCCGTATTATCAAACGCCAGCAGGCGTTCGGTGCCGCCGCGTCCCCACGGTCCCAGCCAGCGTTTCACCAGCCAGCGCGGATGGTAATACTGCAGCGACAGATAATCGGCATCCTGCTTTTCGGCATCGGGCAGGACGAACGCACCTGCCTCCTGCTTACGCAGCAGACCGCGCAGCACGCCGTTGACGAACTTGGCACTGCCCTCATGGCTCACCGAGCGTGCCAGCTTTACAGCCTCGTTTACTGCCGCCGACGCAGGAATGCGCGTCATATACAGCAGCTGGTAGGTACTGATGCGCAGTATCGCCAGAATATCACCGGCCACCTTATCCAGCGGACGGCTGACGCACTGCGCCAGATACCAGTCAAGCGTACCGCTAGCCTTCACCGTGCCGTATACCAGCTCTGTTGCCAGCCTTCTGTCAAGATCGCTCAATCTGCTGCCGCGCAGATACTGGTTCAGCGCGATATTCGTATAAGCGCCGTCCTCCAGCACCATACGCACCAAAAGAGCCGCTGCTCCGCGGGCGCTTTCAGGATAATTTGCTTTTTGTTCCTTCCGCATGCTTTGTTTCTTCCTCATCATCTTCCATAAATGCTAAAATTGCTGCTTCCAGCTTATTAATATCTACCCGTGTATTAAAGCAGGGACCAAAGGGACGCTCGTTTAAAACGCCCAGCACCGGCAACGGAAATACATCCTGAATGCCGCTGGTCAGGTCACGCTCGCAGGCCACGGCCACAATAGCCTTCGGCCTTGCCTGCTTAACCATCTGCCTTGCCAGCGTACCGCCGGTAGCTACGGCAAAATGGCAGCCATATTTGTGCGCCAGCCCCAGCATAGCACCTACGCTGCAGCGTCCGCACTGACGGCAGTTCTCTACGTTACGGGTTATCTTATGTACGCAGGTATCCAGCTGGATACAATGCGGTGTTAAAATCATAATTCGGTTGGCAGGCACCTTCACCTTATGCTGCAGCACCAGATTGTTGCTGACCTCGATAAAGGACTGTTCGATGCGGTCACGGGGAATATTGAACAAGCGTCCCAGTACTACCGCAAAGGGGAAAAGAATATTAATTGCCTTCCACGCCCAAAAATACAAAATCTTGAGTACCGGTATTCCCAACAGCGCCATGACAATTCCCAGCACGCCGCTGAGCATCGCCAACACTATAAGTACGCCGAAAAAGCCGAAGACTATCGGCAAAAATCTGCTGATTTCATAAAGTCCCGGAAAGGTTACCTTCCAGACCACATAAACCATCAGCGCACCTAAAATGGCGCTGATGGAGGTCAGAGCCATAAATATACGTTTTTTAGGCTTAAATACACTGTCTTCGTTCATTAAAAGATTACTCCTTCAAATCACAGCCTGCTTCAGGCAAGCAGGTCGCCCTCCTGTGCGCCGCGGCCGTTCAGGAAAACCTGCGCCGGCATACGTTTTTTGGATTCGGGCTGTACCTCGGTGATTTCCAGTACGCCCTCACCGCAAGCTACAAAGAAGCTGTGCTTGCCGGTTTCGATAACGGTACCGGCAGCAGCAGCGCTGCTTTTGTCAGTCATTTTGCTGCCCCAGATTTTCAAGCTCTTGCCGTTCGGCAGCTTGGTAAAGGTGCTGGGTGCAGGGTTAAAGCCACGGATAAGGTTGTGTACCTCCTGCGCCGTTTTGCTCCAGTCGATATGCTCCATGCTGCGGTCGAGAAGTGTCGCATAGGTAGCCTGCGCATCATCCTGCGGCTCAGCCACGGCAGTACCTGTCGCAATTTTGTCGATAACCTGCAGCAGCAGTGCCGCACCCTGCTCACGCAGAGCGTCATGCAGCTCGCCCATCGTGGTGTTTTCAGCAATAGGCACTACTACCTTGTCCAGCATAGCGCCGGTATCCATACCGATATCCATCTGCATAATCGTTACGCCTGATTCCTTTTCGCCCTTGATGATGGCATACTGAATCGGCGCCGCACCGCGATATTTCGGCAACAGCGAAGCGTGTACGTTGATGCAACCGTATTTCGGCAGCTCCAGAATTTCCTTGCTCAAGAACTGACCGAAGGCAGCTACGACAATCAGCTCCGGCTGCAGCTCGTGCAGCAGCTCAACAAATTCAGGAGTTTTTACCTTTTGCGGCTGGTAAACAGTCAGTCCCTGCGCCAGCGCATATTCTTTAACCGGTGTTTGCAGCAGCTTGTTGCCGCGTCCCTTAGGACGATCCGGCTGAGTTACTACCGCAAGAATTTCATGCTTACCGCTTTCGCACAGCGCCTGCAGGCTGCCTACTGCGAAATCCGGTGTTCCCATAAATACTATACGCATTTGTTTTCCTCCGTATATCTTTTTTTCATATCCCGCTCAGGATTTATCTTACAGCATCCTCGGGATTTTCCTTCTGCTTAGGCGAAATGGTTTTAGCCTTGTCGATGAACAGAATGCCGTCCAGATGGTCCAGCTCATGCTGAATGCAGATAGCCAAAAGACCACTTGCGGAAAGCAGCATGCGCTGACCGGTTTTGTCGGTGAATTCGCATTCCACATATTCGGAGCGCTCTACCTCGCCCTCATAATCAGGCACGGAAAGACAGCCTTCGCTGCCCAGCACCTTGCCCTCGCGTTTAACAATTTCAGGGTTAATCAGCTCGTACAAGCCTTCGCCTACGTCAATAACTACTACGCGCTTGCTTACACCCACCTGCGGTGCTGCCAGGCCTACGCCGTCGGCCGCATACATTGTTTCTGCCATATCACGCAGCAGACGCTGCAATTTTTTATCTATACGCTCTACCGGTTGAGCCACCTCACGCAGCACCGGAGCGCCAGCAATCACTATTTTTAACTTAGCCATTTTTGTTCCTCCTTGTATCTATTCCAATAGTTCATTATAACACATTACTACAGGAAAAAACAAATTCTCTGCACAGGCTTCCTCATATATTTAAGCAAATACTGCAAAAGCCTTCTGCGTCAGGCGTATTTTTCCCGTCAACGTCAGAAGGCTTTGGAGCTTTTTAGTTATTTATTTTTTATAATTGTTTTTATCTACCATACGGATACCGGTATTCACCAGCTTCTGTGCCGGCTTGCTGCCATCTTTTACTGCTGCAGCGGCAGCCATCACAGCCTCATAGCCCATTTTGTACTGATTCTGTACGGCAACGGCAATACTATAGTTTTTGTCCTCCAGGCCCAGTAAGGTCTTTTTGCCAAGGTCAAAGCCGGTAACGGCAATATCCTTACGGCCTGCAGTCATTACAGCTTCCACAGTTGCGTTGGTGGAGCCGTTGTTGCAGGCAATAATGCCTTTAACATTATGAGTATTTTTGATTTTTTCGGCAACCAGCTTAACTGCGCCTGCATCATCACCGTAGTTAATAATATAATCATGTTCGATTTTCCAGCTTGCAGGAGCAAATTTACCCCAGTTTGCCATAATGCTGTTCAGACGGTCGGCAATCGTAGTGCTAGCCAAGGTGCTGACATGTACCAGAACTGTTGCCTCCTCGGATTCCTTCACACCGTTAGCCTTCATCTGCTCCACCATCTGTTGGCAAACCTCAGCACCGGCTTCCAGGTTGTTGGTAAGGAAGGCTGCATCATAATCATTGCTGCTGAGAGCGGTATCAACCAAAAATACCGGCAACTTCTGCTCGCGCAGAGTTTTCGCACTTGCCGTCATATTGGAGCTGTCCGCCGGAGCAAGTATTACTGCGTCCGCTTTTTTACCGGGAAGCTCTTTGACCATATCGCGTTGCAGCTCCCAGTCGCCGTCCTTCATAACGCCGCCGACATAAACGTTAACGTCAGCCTTAGCTGCTCCGTCCTTAATGCCACGGATAACATCCTCCCAATAGTTACCCTTCATAACCTTGAGCACAGCATAGACATTTTTGCGTCCTTCCTTAATTTCTGTTACAGGCTCAAAATCCTGCTTAGTTTTGGCGTTCATAACCTTTTGTGTCACCGCGCCCTGTTGCGCATTGTTGCCGCCGCAGCCTGCAACGCCTACAAGCAGTAAAGCCGAGAATAAAACTGCTAATAATTTCTTCATACCCATATTATCAACCTCCGCCTTCTTGCAAACACTTCGATGTTTGTTCATGTATTGTAAGAATTATTATAGCACTTTCATACGAAAAATCAAGTAATTTGAAATCTTTATTCGTTTCAACCCAAAGTCTACTGAAACATTTACGCTAAAGATTAAAATGGTTAGCAAGCATCAACCTTAACCCAAAAACCTGTTATTTGCTTCTTTCAAAACAAAAATAAATATTATTTTTGTCCTCATTCAATTCACAATAGCTTGCATTACACTAGGATAACTTTACAAAAACATCTTTCTTGTCACCGAAATTTGTGCTATAATCTATTATCAAGCAAACAAAAGCTAACAACTGTACAGTATGCTTTATGATTATGATAATTTAGGGAGGATTTTTACATATGCTGAACCAGGTTTCTTTATTCACCGAAAACAACGAGGGTGGTTTGTTCAAAATCACCACCATTCTTGCTAAAGCCAATATCAATATTTACACTATGCTGGCCAATGACAGCGCGGAATTCGGCATCGTGCGCCTGATTGTGGACAAGGCAGAAACTGCTATCGAGGTGCTGAAGGCAGAAGGCTATCAATGCCGTCAGGACAAGGTTATTGCCGTCGAGATGAACGATACTCCGGGTTATCTGGACGGAATTCTTGCCGCTATTCACGGTGCCAACATCGACATTTCTTACCTTTACATTTCCTTTAACCGCGACAATGTTAAACCAGTAGTAGTTTTCAAAACCAACGAGCCGGAAACTGCCACCTTCCTTATCGGTCGTGGCTACAAGCTGCTGGAAACATTTTAATAGCTAAGAAAATTTAGAGGCCGCCTGCTAAAGCAGGCGGTTTTTTTGCATGCAAAAAAACTGCTGCAGCCTTCGCTACAGCAGCTCATACTTATCAGTTTACAGTTCTTCCGCCAGGTCAAGCAGCAATCTTTCCGTTTTTTCCCAGCCCAGGCAGGGGTCGGTAATAGATTTGCCGTAAACGCCGTCATGCACGCCCTGAGCACCGTCCTCGATATAGCTTTCAATCATCAGGCCCTTGACGATTCTGTTGATGTCCACGTTCAGCTTACGGGAATGCACAATATCCTTCGCAATGCGGATTTGCTCCAGATATTTTTTGCCGGAGTTGGCGTGGTTGGTATCCACAATAATTGCCGGATTCTGCAGCTGACGTTCTGCGTACATATCAATAACGATTTTCAGCACCTCATAATGGTAGTTGGGGAAGCTGTTGCCGATGGGGTCAACATAACCGCGCAAAATAGAATGCGCCAGCGGGTTGCCCTTGGTGCGTACCTCCCAGCCACGGAACAGGAACTCCTGCTCATGCTGTGCCGCTGCCACGCTGTTGAGCATAACGGACAAATCTCCGCTAGTAGGATTCTTCATGCCAACGGGAATGCCTACGCCGCTGGCAATCATACGGTGGAGCTGGTCCTCGCTGGAGCGCGCGCCAACTGCGGCATAGCTCAGCAAATCGGACAGATAGCGGAAAACCTCGGGATAGAGAATTTCCTCCGCACCGGTCAGACCGGTTTCTTCTACCACGCGCACATTCATTTTGCGGATAGCGATAATACCGCCCAGCATATCCTCTTCACCCTCGGGAGAAGGCTGATGCAGCATGCCCTTGTAGCCTACGCCGATAGTACGCGGCTTGTTGGTGTACAGGCGCGGTACGATAAAAATTTTATCCTGCACCTTTTCCTGCAGCTTGGCCAGACGATAAACGTAGTCCAGCACAGCGTCCTCGTTATCGCTGGAGCAAGGACCGATGACCAGCAAAAAGCGGTCATCCTTGCCTGTAAAAATATTCTTTATAGCCTCGTCACGCTGCAGCTTCAGCAGCTTAGAAGCCTTACTTACCGGATAATCCTCCATTAAGGCCTGCGGTGAAGGCAGCACCTTGATAAATTCCATCTGCATGCTCATAAACAATTACTCCCATTAATCAATTTGCTGACACTGGCAGATTTTTTGCAACATTCTACCGGCATTAGCAGTGTTAAATCTTCTATATTGTAACACAAACTCCGTTTTTATACAATCATTTATCACTTTAAATTACACTTACAGGATCAACATTAAAGTATAAATTTGCTTTTTCCTTAAATTCGCTGTTCAGCAGCGCCTCCTTTGTTTCCCTCAAATCCCGCGCCTTCAGCAGCACATTGAAGCGATACAGGTCATAGGCTTTCGCCACCAGCGAGGGAAACGGTCCTGCAATCAGCAAATCCTCCAGCTTTCCTTGCAGCTTCAAGCTCTGCAGATAAAAGACAACCTGCTGCGCCAATGCCAGTCCTGCCCCCTCATCCTTGTCCACCACCTGCAGCTTAAGCATCTGGGCGAACGGCGGATAAAAATAGTTCTTACGTTCCTGCAGCTCGCGCTTGGCAAAGGTATCGTAATCCTGCGTCATCGCCAGCTGCAGAATCGGGTTATCCGGATCATAGGTCTGGAATATTACATGTCCCGGCCTGTCACCGCGTCCTGCACGTCCCGCTGCCTGCGTCAGCAACGAAAAGGCGCGCTCCGACGCTCTGTAATCCGGCAGATGCAGCGTGCTGTCCGCCGCCAGCACTCCCACCAGCGTTACATTGGGAATATCATGTCCCTTCGCCACCATCTGCGTACCTATCAAAACATTGGCCGCACCGTCGGCAAAGCGCCGCAGGATATCGGCATGCGCAAACTTCGCCACAGTCGAATCCTGGTCCATGCGCAAAACCCGCACCTCCGGCAGCTGCTGCAGCTGTTCTTCCGCCTTCTGCGTACCGCTGCCGAAATACTTAATACGGCGGCTATGGCAGTTCGGGCATTCCTGCGGCAACGGCATCGTGTTACCGCAGTAATGGCAGCGCAAATCCTCGTTCTTCTTATGGTAAACCATTGCTACGGCGCAATGCGGACAGGTAATCGTCTGGCCGCAGTCACGGCACATCACAAAGGTAGAATAGCCACGACGATTCAAGAGGACAATCGCCTGCTCCCCAGCCGCCGCCGTCATCACCAACGCCTGCTGCAGCGCGCGCGACAGCACGCTGAAATTGCGCGCCTCCAGCTCCTTACGCATATCCACGATTTCAACTTTTGGCAAAGCGGCACCATTCGGACGTGACGTAAGATGCAAATGTGTACACTCGCCCTGCAGTGCCTTATAATACGTGCATAAATCCGGCGTAGCACTGCCAAGCACCAAAGCTGCGCCGGTCAGGCGGCAGCGGGTGCGGGCAACATCACGTGCATTATAATGCGGACGATGGTCCTCCTCCTTATAGCTGCCTTCGTGCTCCTCGTCGACAATCACCAGTCCCAGCTTTTCAAACGGAGCGAACACAGCACTGCGCACGCCAATCAGCACCCTTGCCTTGCCTGTGCGCATGCGGTACCACACATCGCCTCTTTCGTTTTGTGAAAGCTTACTGTGCGCCACAGCAATTTCACTGCCGAACCACGCCTGAAAGCGCTTCACCAGCTGTGCTGTGAGCGCAATTTCCGGCACCAGCATCAGCACCTGCCAGCCTGCATCCACAGCATGAGCCGCCGCGCGCAGATAAACCTCTGTCTTACCGCTGCCCGTAATACCCTGCAGCAAAAACGACTGCGCACGTTGCGCGTCTATCGCCTGATTAATCTTTGCCGCAGCATCCTGCTGCTCCGCCGTCAGCTGCAGGCTTTCGCCACGCTCCTGCACCGTGTTGTAGCTGTTGCGCAGCACACGCTTCTGCACTGCGTCCGCCAAACCGTTTTGCGCTAATGCGCGCGCCACAGCGGAGCTCACACCCTGCTGCGCCAGCTCGCTTACGCTAAGTGCTCCCGCAGCCTGCGCCAGTACGCCCAGCGCAGCATGCTGCCCCTTGGCACGTTTGGCAAGCGTTCCTTCAGCCAACACCTGCCTGCCTGCGGCATTGATGCGGTAAGCCAACACAGTTTTTTCCTGCAAACGCTCATTATAAACATAATAAAGCAAACGTCCCTGCGCATCACGCACGGCACGCCGCTTAATACTCGATTTCCCCGGCACAAAAAGACGCATCGCCTCTGCCAGCGAACACATATAATAATCTGCCATCCATTTGGCAGTAGCCAGCATTTCCTTATCAAACCAAGGAGTATCGCCCAAGGCTGCCTCCACAGGCTTCAGCTTACCGCGGAGCTCCAGGTCAGCAGGCAATGGCACACACTCCACCACAAAGCCTTCCACCTTCTGGCCGCTGAAGGGAACAACTACACGCCAGCCGCTGTCTATAAACTGCAGCGCTTCCGGCACACTGTAGGTAAACTGACGGAATAAATTTTTCACCGGTAAATTTATTGCAACATTAACAGCAAACATGGCAACCTCCCGCAAACATACTTGTAGTTTATTATAGCATAAATCAGGGAGAAGATAAATCGGCAGGGGTGCGGAGGGTGTGTATATCATGTATATAAATAAGGCGTTCTACCGTACTTTTGGTAGAACGCCTTGTAATGCTATTATGCTTTTATGCTGTCAGCTAGGATAAAATTTTCCTTCCCTATTCAAAACAGAGCAAAACCACTGCTTTAACGCTTCATCAATACCAAGCCCGAGCTCCTTTTTTCGGAACAATTCCTTCACGCAATTTATCCCAAATTGCATTGACTGCATGGTCTCCAAAAAATACGCTATGCTCCGGTTCTGTTGCAAGCTCCAGAAAATCCGTTCCTCCTTCTTCACGTATCTCCCTATTGACTGATTCAGCTAATTCATTTAGCTCTTCAACAGATATATCACGTTCCCAATCATCCTCGGCAAGCTCTGTAATATCAATCTTACCGTTAATTTTATCAACGATGATTATTCCCGGTTTCAGGCTTTCATCGCCTTCAGCGTAATACCAATAAAGTAAATACTCGTCTGTTTCTTCTACTAATTTAAATATAACCATTACCCCTTTCACCTCTCATACAGTCCTTTTCTTAGATTCATTAATAATAATCTTCCTATGAGAGTATTCTTGCCAACACTCACAATCTTTTGTACTCCAATGATTTAGAGAATTCCATATTAGCAATTCAGCATTGCATTCCTCATTGAAATACTTAATTAAATTCATTATAAAGCACGAACGCGACAATAATTGTCTATCTTAATAAAAAAGGCGCCCAGACAGCAATTATTTGCTGTCTGAGCGCTTTGTTTTTTGCTATTAAATTGTGGCCGTCTGAAATTTTCGTCCACACGAGGGCCACAAATTACAGTTTTTCACCCTTCCGAAACCCTTAAAATGCCGTATTCATGCGGTTTAGCAGCACCACAGTTTCCACATGGCTCGTCATCGGGAACATATCCACCGGCTGTGCCACAATCGCCTTATACCCGTGCTGCTCCATAAACGCCAAATCACGCGCCAAGGACGCAGGGTTGCAGGACACATAGACAACGCGCTCAGGCTGCACCTCAGCAATCGCCGCCAGCACCTTCTGCTCGCAGCCCGCACGCGGAGGATCCACCACAACAACGTCCGGACGCACGCCGCCGGCCAGCAGCTTCGGCAGCTCTACCGCAGCATCACCGCAGATAAATTCCGCATTAGCGCATTTATTTTCTTCTGCATTTTTCTTGGCGTTTTCAATCGCAGGAGCCACAATCTCAATACCATAAACCTGTTTGGCATGGCGCGCAAGATACAGAGAAATCGTACCTGTACCGCAGTAAACGTCCACTACGGTTTCCTTGCCGCTCAGCGCCGCAAACTCCAACGCCTTGTTATACAGCTTTTCTGCCTGCTCGCTGTTCACCTGGAAGAAGGCCTGTGCAGAAATATGAAAGCTCAGGCTTCCCAGGCTGTCCTTAATCGATTCCGGTCCGTACAACACGCGCGTTTTGCTGCCCATAACCACATTCGTCTGCTTTTTATTGATGTTCTGCACCACGCTCACAAGTCCCGGAACATAACGCTTCAGCCATTCAATCAGCACGCCACGATGCGGAATGTCATAGCCGGAGGTAATAATAACCGCCATCACTTCGCCGCTGTGCACGCCCACGCGTCCCATAATATGGCGCACGAGTCCCTTGCCTGTCTTTTCGTCATAGGCACTGATGTTATAATGCTGCATCCAGGTGCGCACTGTTTTCATAATTGCATTGTTCGCCTCTTTGGAAATCATGCAGGCATCTGTATCTACGACGCTGTGCGTTGCCGTCGCATAACAGCCTATATGCAGCACGCCTTCGGCATCCGCTGCCGCGGGAAACTGCATCTTATTGCGGTAGCTCCACGGCTCCGCCGCCCCCAACACCGGCAATGCTTCTAAATTAAGATGTCCGATTCTGGTGAGCGCATCCTGTACCTGCTGACGCTTGCACTCCAGCTGTCCCTTGTAGCTCAAATGCTGCAGCTGACAGCCGCCGCATTCCTTATACACCGGACACGCAGGCTCCACACGCTCGGCAGATGCTTTGACAATCTCCTCCAGCGCACCAACTGCATAGCTTTTCTTCACCAGCGTAATAGTTACGCGCACCTCTTCCTCAGGCAGCGCGCCTTTGACAAAGACCGTAAAGCCCTCGTACTTGCCTACGCCCTCACCGCTACTTCCGAGACCGTTGACAGTTAACGTAATATTATCCCCCTGTTTTACGGGAATTATCTGCTTCATATATTTCCACCTGACCTTTTCGATTTTATTGTATATATTTAATTATATCACAAAAACAGCCTGCAAAGGAACAGTAGCACGCTAAGATAATGCTTTACATCAATTCCGCAGCCTACATAACGCCAAAATATCACTTTGCATCTTTCCTGTAATTGTGAGAAGTGTGCAACATTTTCTGTAAAGCTATATACTTTGCATATAACATAAGATATAATTAAGTTAGGGACATTGAGTTTCCGGGTCTATAAAGGTTTTATTTTGCGAAAGGAGCGATGCACAATGACAGTAAAATTTTTGAAATGCAGTATTTGCGGTAATATCGTCGGCCTGATTCAGGACGGCGGCGGCGAGCTTGTCTGCTGCGGCAAGCCCATGCAGGAGCTTGTTGCCAACACCGAAGACGCAGCGCAGGAAAAGCATGTGCCGGTTATTACTGTTGATGGCAGCACGGTTCGTGTAGCTGTAGGCAGCGTGGAGCATCCCATGATTGAAAAGCACTACATCCAATGGATTTATCTGCAGACAACTCATGGCGGTCAGCGCTATATCTTAAAGCCCGGTGACAAGCCGGAGGCTGTTTTCGCTCTTGCCGAGGGTGCAGCTCCGCTCGCCGCTTATGCTTATTGCAATCTGCACGGATTGTGGACGGCAAAGCTGTAACATCTGTCGCCTTACATTCATAAAACATTTCTTTTCTCAGTGTCGGAGTCCCGACCGATAACGGTCAGGGGCTCCGATACTTTTTTATTACTCAAAAAGCTAAAAAATAAAACCGGCCTCCGACAGCTATATGTAATAGCATATCCGAGACCGGTTAAATTACAAAAACAATCACGCGAGGCTTATGGTCTTAAGCCCCAAAGGCTGTTAAAAAGCACAGCGAGAGAATTATTTTTCTACCCACAGGCCTTTTTCGTCTTTTTTGTAGCCGGCAAATTCGATTGCCAACGCAGCCATAACCTTGGTTGCGTCCTTAATCTGTACGTTCAGCTCTTCTGCGCGGATGAAATCATCGTGGCACATTTCGCTGGGGTTTTTGCTGGTGAGCAAAACGTATTCGTTCTGCATTTCTACAAGTGCTTTTGCTTCTGCATTAAATTGTTCCATTAGACTAATCTCCTTAGTTTTTATTATTGTACGATAACGCTCAGATCACCTACAGCATGGGTAATATCCTTAACTGCTGCCAAGAGTGCCAGACGGTTGTTCTTCACGCGAACGTCCTCGTCCATAACCATAACGTCTTCGAAGAATTTGTTGATAGGGTCAACCAGCTTAACTGCTTCAGCCATAACTGCAGCATAGTCATACTTGGTTGCTGCAACCAGCACTTCCTTGCTGGCTGCCATAGCAGCATTGTGCAGAGCGCCTTCAGCTTCAACTGCAAAGAGCTGCGGGTTGATAGCGGATTCTTCTTCAATCTTCTTGCACAGGTTAGCAACACGGGTCGCAGCCTGAATCAGTGCCGGAGCCTCTGCGGAAGCAACAAAGCTGTTAAGAGCCTTAGCACGGGCAACAAGATCGGTGAAATCGTCATTCATCTGGTCAGCCAGAACTGCGTCAACTACGTCATAACGGATGCCCTGATCCATCAGCATATTGCGCAGGCGCTGTTTCATGAACTCAGCAATCTGCGGTACGAGCTTTTTGGTGTCCTCTGCCGGAATGTTCAGCAGGTACAGAGCACCGGCGATAACCTTGTACAGAGATACATGGTAGTTGCCGTCCAGCAAAATATTGATGATGCCCAGAGCCTGACGGCGCAGTGCATACGGATCCTGGGAGCCGGTCGGAGCCAGACCGCGGCTGAAGGTAGCGCAGATGTTGTCCAGCTTGTCGGCAATACCGGTCAGACGGCCGATATCGGTAGTCGGCAGCTCGTCACCGGCAAAGCGCGGCAGATAATGCTCGTAAATGCCCAATGCAACCTCAGGAGCTTCACCATCGAGCTTAGCATATTCGCGGCCCATAACGCCTTGCAGCTCGGTGAATTCGATAACCATGCCGGTTACCAGGTCGCATTTGCACAGCAGAGCGGTGCGCTCCAGCTTTTCTTTATCAACCTTGGCATTGATAGCCATAGCCAGCATATCAACAGCCTGTACCAGACGTTTGCTCTTATCGTTCATATTACCCAGGCCTTCCTGGAAGGAAACGGTTTTGAGTTTTTCCAGACGGTCAGCCAAAGTTTGTTTTCTGTCTTCGTTGAAGAAGAATTCAGCGTCGCTCAGACGTGCACGCAGTACACGCTCGTTACCGTGAGCAACAATTTCCAGATGCTCCTTGCCGCCGTTGCGGACGGTGATAAACTTGTTCAGCAGGGAGCCGTCCTCTGCCAGAACCGGGAAGTAACGCTGATGCTCGCGCATCGGGGTGATGATGCATTCCTTCGGCAGAGCGAGGAATTTTTCTTCGAATTTGCCGCACAGAGCAGTCGGCCATTCTACCAGATAGTTTACTTCCTCCAGCAGGTCTTCATTGATTTCTGCATGACCGCCTTCGGCAATTGCCAGGTCGGTAACCTGTTGACGAATCAGCTCACGGCGAGCGTCCTGGTCAACCATTACATAGTTGTCATACATAACCTTTTCATAGGAATCAGCATCAGGGATTTCTACAGCGCCGATGGTGCCGATAGCAGCGGATGCTACAGCGTTCTTAGCCTTACTCTTTACAGTGTCGAACAAAGCCTTGGCAGCATCGCCGATGGACTCATGAGCTTTAGCGTTATCCAGTGCGGAAGGACGCAGGAAGCGGTGACCGCGGCTGAATTTGCCGGATTTTACGCCGGTGATTTCAACAGGGATAACTTCATCGCCGAACAGTGCAACCAGCCAGCGGATAGGACGGACGAATTTGAATTCATGATCTGCCCAACGCATGTTTTTCGGGAAGTTCAGGCTGGTGAGGATATCAGTCAGCAAGCCCGGCAGCAAATCCTTAACCGGTTGGCCTGCCAGATGCTTAACAGCATATACATAATCATCGCGAACAACGAGCTCTTTTACGTCAACGCCTTGGCCGCGAGCAAAGCCGATAGCTGCTTTGGAAGGAGCGCCGCTTACGAAAGCGATTTTTGCGGAAGGACCTTTAGCCTCAACAGTGCTGTCCTCCTGAGCCTCGGCAACACCGCTGGCAATGAAGGTCATACGACGGGGAGTGCCATAGGTTTTAACTGCTTCGAAGGGAATACGCAGCTCAGTCATTTTCTTTTCTGCCAAATCCTTTAATTGTGCCAGAATGGCAGGCATAAATTTCGCAGGAATCTCTTCTGTACCGATTTCAAAAAGTAATTTTTCCATTATTTATTCTCCCCTTTCTTGAGCAGTGGGAAGCCCATTTCTTCACGTTGTGCTACATAAGCCTTTGCACACAGGCGGGCCATCGCACGTACACGGCCGATGTAGGCAGTACGTTCACTTACGCTGATTGCTCCGCGGGAATCAAGCAGGTTGAATGCATGGGAGCATTTCAGAACGTAGTCATAAGCAGGACGGATATAACCAAGCTCGATAACGCGCTTAGCTTCTGCTTCATATTTGTCGAACAGGTCAAACAGCAGCGCGGTGTCTGCTACCTGGAAGTTGTAGAAGGATTGCTCTACCTCGTTGGTGTGGAAAACGTCACCGTAGGTGATGTCGCCAACCCATTGGATATCGAATACGTTTTCTACGCCCTGGATATACATAGCCAGACGCTCCAGGCCGTACGTGATTTCAACGGTTACAGGCTTAACGTCAATGCTGCCCACCTGTTGGAAGTAGGTGAACTGGGTGATTTCCATACCATCCAGCCAAACCTCCCAGCCAAGGCCCCAAGCGCCCAAAGTCGGAGATTCCCAGTTATCCTCTACAAAGCGGATATCATGCTCCTCCTGATGAATGCCGAGCTCAGCCAGGCTCTGCAGGTACAGCTCCTGAATGTTTTCCGGAGAGGGCTTTACGATAACCTGGAACTGATGATGTTGGAACAGACGGTTCGGGTTATCACCGTAACGGCCGTCTGCCGGGCGACGGGAAGGCTCTACATAAGCCACACGCCAGGGCTCAGGTCCGAGTACGCGTAAAAAGGTAGACGGGTTCATAGTGCCTGCGCCTTTTTCGATGTCATAGGGCTGTGCCATAATGCAGTTTTGGGCTGCCCAGAATTTTTGCAGCTTCAAAATAATTGTCTGAAAATCCATGTTTTACCTCCTATATTTGTTACAAAGACGGCAATGGCAACAGCTTTGTCCGAAAAAACAAAAAAGCACCCGCGTCCCCGTAACTTAAATGTTACAGGGACGGAGTGCATACAGCTCAAACTCCGCGGTTCCACCCTGCTTGACTGCAATAACTGCAGCCCGCCTCAATCAATATACTATTACAGCTCCAAAGCGCCTTCATCCGCCTTTGCCGCCTTACACTGTCACGGCTCGCTGAGTTTGCAGATTACTACTCTTCTTCTTAGCTTAACTGTTAGTATATAAAATGCAGCGCTGTTTGTCAAGTGCGGCAAATAATTTTGTAAATACCACTCAAAAAAATGTATCGTTACTATTAGCTTTCAACATAACAAAATGCCCCCACGCGAACGCGCAGAGGCATTATTGCTTCAAGTTGTCAGGTTAATATAAATTAAGCGGCTATTATTTCTTTTCGATGAGCTTCAGCGGAGCAGAAATCTTAGCTTCTACTTTTTCGCCTTTAGCAGCCTTAACAGCTACTTCCAGACCTTGCTGGCCCATGATTTCCGGCTGTTGAGCGATAGTAGCGCTCATAGCGCCGCTTTCTACAGCCTTTACGCCGTCAGCAGTGCCGTCAAAGCCAACGATGAAGATTTGCTTGCCGGCACTCTTAGCAGCTTCGATTGCACCCAAAGCCATTTCGTCGTTCTGAGCGAAAATAGCTTTGATGTCCGGGTTAGCCTGCAGCATGTTTTCTGCTACAGTCAGGCCCTTGCTGCGGTCAAATTCAGCAGTCTGTTTAGCAACAACGGTCAGCTTGCTGTCAGCCAGCTTGTGGAAGCCTTCGCCGCGTTCACGGGAAGCGCTGGCACCGGGGATACCCTCCAGCTCAGCAACCTTAACCTTTTCGCCCAGCTTTTTGATAATGTAATCAGCAGCCATTTCGCCGCCCTTTACGTTATCGGAAGCAACCAGGCATGCTACATCACCCTGGTTAGCACTGCGGTCGAGGCAGATAACAGGGATGTTAGCCTTGTTGGCAGCCTTTACGGATGTAGAAATTGCATCAGAGTCAACAGGGTTAACCAGCAGAACGCTGATGTTTTGCTGCAGCAGGTCAGCAATATCATTAGCCTGCTTTGCAGGGTCGTTCTGAGCGTCAACAACCTTTACGGTTACGCCCAGCTCCTTAGCCTTAGCTTCTACGCCTTTAGCCAGGGAAACGAAGAACGGATTGTTTTGAGTGGATACGGAGAAGCCAACGGTGATTTTCTTATCGTTGCCTTTTGCAGCATCCTTCTTGTCGCTGCCACCGCAGCCGACAATCATCATAGCCATTGCTACAATGCAGGTTAATACCAATAAAATTTTTTTCATGTGAGAAAATACCTCCCGGAATTAGAAATTACTATGCGGACAAAAACTTGAATTAAGCAGGCTGCGGCTGAAAAGCACTGGATGTGCTTTACGTCCGCATCACGCTTAGTTTTTCTTTCTGTCCATCAGCACAGCCAGCAAAATTACAATACCTTTGACAACTTGTTGGTAAAAGCTGGATACGTTTAAGATATTCAGACCATTGTTCAGAGTGCCGATAATCAGCGCACCGATAATGGTACCGAAGATGCGGCCCTTACCGCCGGAAAGACTGGTGCCCCCCAATACTACAGCTGCGATAGCATCCAGCTCATAGCCGGTACCGGCAGTAGGCTGAGCACTGTTCAGACGGCTGGTAAGAATAGCGCCTGCCATACCGCAAAGGAAACCTGTTACGGTATAAGCAAATATTTTAATGCGGTTTATTTTGATACCTGCAATGAAGGAAACCTTCTCATTACCGCCGACAGCATAGGTTTTGCGTCCCAGCGGAGTTTTGTGCAGGATGAACCACAAAATGAAAAACATAATCAGCATCATAATGGCAGGAACCGGCAGACCGGCAACATAGCCCTGGCCGAATTCAAGGAAGCGGTCATCCTCAGACAGGCTGCTGATAGGGTTGCCGTTGGTATATACCAGAGTCAGACCACGGAAAATAGTCATCGTCGCCAAGGTTGCGATAAAGGGTGCCACCTTGCCGTAGGTAATTACCAGGCCGTTGACACTGCCCAGTACAGCACCGATGAGGCAGGCCAGCACGATACCGAATACAGGATCCATACCGCCCTTGATAAAGCTGCCCATGAGTGCACTGGAAAGCGCCAGAATACTGCCGACGGATAAATCAATACCGCCGGTTAAGATAACAAAGGTCATGCCAACGGAAATTAAGGCATTGATAGAAACCTGACGCAGCAGGTTTTTCAGGTTGCTGGGGTCGATAAAGCTGCTGTTGAGGCAGGAAATAACCACAAACAACACAACAAGTCCGATTATGGAACCGGATTTTTTCAAGATTGCTTTTACATCCATTATTTTTATTGCCCTCCCGTTGCAAGTGTCATAATTTTTTCCTGGTCTGCTTCATCATGCAGCAGCTCGCCGGCAATGCGGCCTTCGTGGACAACGACGATGCGGTCGCTCATGCCCAATACCTCCGGCAGCTCCGAGGAAACCATAATAATAGAAACACCACTTGCAGTAAGCTCGTTCATTAGCTCATATATATCGCGTTTTGCACCTACGTCGATACCACGGGTAGGCTCATCCATAATAATGACCTCCGGGTGCATGCCAACCCATTTGGCAATAACCACCTTCTGCTGGTTACCGCCGGACAACGCACCGGCCTCAAGGTCCAGGCTGCTGGTCTTTACGCCCAGCTTTTTTGCCATTTTATCGGCAAAATTATTAAGAACATTAAAATTGATGACACCGCTTTTGGCAAAGCTGTCAACACTCGGCAGAGCAATGTTGCGCAAAATGGAGAAGTCCAGAATCAGGCCCTCTGTTTTGCGGTTTTCGGTTACGAAGCCCAATCCTGCCTTAATAGCATCCTCAGGCTTGGTAATCTTCAAAGGCTCGCCCTTGAAAACCAGCTCGCCGCCTGCATGAGGATCAACCCCGAAAACGGCGCGCATGATTTCGGTACGGCCGCTGCCCATAAGGCCGGCAAAACCTAAAATCTCGCCCTTGCGCAGATTAAAGTTAATATCATGGAAAACTCCCGGCTGTTCAAAGTGCTTAACCTCCAGCAGCACCTCGCCCGGCTTATTGCGGCGGTCGGGATAAAATTCCGTAATGGAGCGGCCAACCATATCGCGGACAATCTGCTCCATGCTGTATTCCTTAACAGGCTTGGTTGCAACGGATACGCCGTCACGCATAACGGTAATCGTGTCGCAGTTCTGCGTAACCTCTTCCATACGGTGCGAAATATAAACCATTGCTACACCGTGTTTTTTCAGGGAGCGCATAACCTCAAAAAGCTTTTCTGTTTCTCTTTCGGTCAGCGCCGCCGTAGGCTCGTCCATAATAACGACCTTGGCATCCAGCAGAAGGTTACGGACGATTTCCGTCATCTGCTGCTGTCCTACCGAGCATTCGCCGGCTTCCATATCCAGCGGCAGCTCAATTTCAATTTCACGGCATTTCTGCTCTGCCATAGCACGCATAGCCTTAAAATCCAGGATACCCATGCCGTTGGTTACGCTGTGCATCAAAAACAGGTTTTCCAGAATGCTCAGGTTCGGCCAGATATTCAGCTCCTGATGGATGAAGGCGATGCCGTAAGCTTCTGCCTCCAGAGGATTTTTGAAGCTGATTTCCTTGCCGTCGACAAAAATCTGTCCCTTATCCTGCTTGTGAATACCCGTCAGAATATTCATCAGTGTTGATTTGCCGGCACCGTTTTCACCCATCAGAGCGTGTACCTCACCGCTTTTAAGCTTCAGGTCAACACCCTTGAGCACCTCATTAGAACCAAAGGCCTTATGGATATTTCTTAATTCAATCTCCATACTTTTCCTTATTCCTACCTTACGCTAATTTTTAAAAGAAAACATTGCTGTGCAGAATCACATTGGCAAAAGGAGTAATTTCGCCGGTGCGGATAATGCATTTTGCATGCTTGGTTGCCTCCTTGAAGGCTTCGTGGTTTGCATTGATAATCCACTGCTCTTCGGTAAAGAGCTGCTTCATAGCTCCGTAGACAGCAGGATTTTTGCCTTCCATTTCCGCTGCAATTTCTACCTTTTCGATAACCATATTCTTGGCTACTTCCTCAACAACCTCCAGGAAGGAGGGAGTTCCCGGCTTCAGAGCCAGGTCGATTTTCTGCACGCCTGCAGGCACAGGCAGACCGCAGTCACCGATAACGATAGTGTCGGTGTGGCCCAAATCAGCCAGCACCTTCGCAATAGAGCTGTTTAACATTCCACCCTTTTGCATTACTTAAGCATCTCCTCTACTTCATGTAAATAAGGCATACCGCCCTGTGCTCCCAGCTTTTGCACCGAAAGAGCTGCGGCAGCATTGGCAAAGCTGATGCTTTCCTGCATGGATTTGCCATTTGCACGGGCAACAGCAAAGGCACCGTTAAAGGTATCACCTGCACCCGTAGTGTCAACCGGCTTTACCTTAAAGCCGGGAACAGTAATAACCTGTCCCTTTTCTGCATAGGCAACACCCTTGCTGCCCAGCGTCATAATCACCTTGCCCTGGTTCTGGTCAAGGATATCCGCCTTGCCCTTACCGGCAAACAATGTTGCTGCCTCGTGCTCGTTGGGAGTCAGGTAAGTAATCTTATCCAGCAGAGCCTGCGGCACCGGAGCAACAGGTGCGGGGTTCAGCAGCACAGGTACACCGTGCGCTGCGCATTTTTCAATGACATAGGCATTGGTAGCGGCAGGGATTTCGTGCTGCAAGAGCACCATGTCTGCCTTGCTGATATCCTCCCACGCTTCATCAATTAGCGACGGGGATACCAGGTCATTAGCAGCCTTGATAACGATAATCGTGTTATCGTCCTCCGCTACGGTAATGTGCGCGGTACCGCTGTTTTCACCCGGCAGCACCTTCACATAGGTGGAATCAACGTTGTTTTCCTTTAAAGCCTTCAATACAAGCTGGCCGTATACATCATCACCGATGCAGCCGACCATCATAACATCTGCTCCCAGGCGGGCTGCAGCAACAGCCTGGTTGGCACCCTTGCCGCCGGGAGAAACGGTCAGGCGGTTGCCGAAAATAGTTTCTCCGGGATGCACCCAGCGGTCACATTCAACAGTAATATCAATATTACAGCTACCTACTACGACAATCTTTGACATATTTTCTACCTCCTGTCTTCAGGATTTATATAATTTTTTGTAATAACAATGCGTATTGCCCGTCAATCAGATTCGGCTGCAGCAAATCCTTAAGGAGTACTGCCTGCTTGCGGCTGGTTTTGGGCATGGTCTGCTGCCAATAGGTGATAGCAAGCTGCAGCAGCCGCAGCAGCTCCTCTCTAGCGCTCTTGTCGTCGGCAGTCAGCTGCCAGAAAAAGCTGTACCATTGGCGGAAGATATCCGCATCATCCAGCATCGCCGAACGCGATACGTTAGCGGTTACATCACGCAGGTGACGCACAAGCAGCTGCAGAAGCGCTGTCTGCCGCTCAGGCGGTGCCTTCGGCACACGCCGCAGCAGCAGGCGATACAAAAGCGTCAGCTCTCTGTAAATTCTGCAGGCCTTGTCAAAGCCATCCCAGCGTGCGTACACGACGAAATGCAGCTGCAGCTGCTGCAGGCTCCACGACCACCGTTGCAGGTCCTGCTGCTTTAAAAGCCAGCGCCCGGCCTCACGCAGCAGAAATGCGGTTTCCTCGCGCCACCGCCTGCGTGCCATACGCGCCGCCAGACTGAGGCATTCACCCATAAATTCCTGCAGCATTGCAGTATTGTCGGCTTGCGTCCGCAGCCAGCGCCGCACCAGCAGTGCGAGCATAGGACGCACCTCAACCAAACGCCTGTCGCACACGGCAAACGTCAGCCTCAGCAGAACGCTGCCGCCCTGATGCGCCAGCTGCGGATTGACCAGCAGCTGCTCCAGATGCGGCCTGCTTTCCTGCATCCAAGCCGCAAAAAGCTGCCGTTGCCGGTGGCGTAAGGCCACCAGCAGACAGCAGCTGATTGCTTGTAATGCTTCATTATCTGCTGCTTCAGCAATAATACCCGAAAAAGCTGTGCAGGCGTTTTGTTCTCTGCCGTCACGCAGAGCAATACATGTTTCTAAAATAAGTTCTGTTACCATATTTCTACAGGTTAATATCGCCTTCGTAGACGTCACCGGAAACAGGATCCACTGTTACCAGCAGGCCGTCGGCCAGCTTAGAGGTTGCTTTTTCCGCGCCTACGATAACAGGCAGGCCGCAGGTTACGGCAACAATAGCAGTGGAGGATGTCAGGCCGCCCTCTTCAGCGATAATCGCTGCTGCCTTGGCAGCAGCCTGCGGTACAAACTCGTCATTCAGCACATCAACTACAAGGATATCGCCCTTTTGGAGCTTGTCCTTGAAGTCTGCCGCAGTTCTGCCTACGCAGATACGGCCGGTGACAGTCTTGCTGCCGATACCGGTACCGCTGAGCAGCTTGGTACCCACTGTAACCACCTTAATCAGATTTGTACTGCCCGGAGTACCGATAGGCACGCCGGCAGTTATAACAACAGATGCGCCGTCCTTGATTACAGAGTGATGCAAAGCACACTGCAAAGACAGCTCAATCATTTCATCAGTATTTGTGGAGTATGGCCCCAAAAGCGGCAGCACACCCCAATAAAGCTGCATCGCACGCACGCGCTCAGGCAGACGTGATACAGCAACAACAGTACATTGAGGCTTATATTTGGCAATCATACGCGCCGTAAAGCCTGATTCGGTAATCGTAAGAATAGTATCTGCCTTTATTTCCTGAGAAATCTGTACGGTAGCATGGCTGATAGCGTCGGTAGAATGGATGCGCTCGCTGATTCCCTTCTTCTGGAAGATATGCACATAATCAAGCGCGTTTTCCGTGCGAACGGCAATCTTAGCCATCGTCTGCACCGCCTCCAGCGGATATTTGCCGCTGGCAGTTTCGCCGCTCAGCATAATAACGTCGCTGCCGTCGAAAATAGAGTTGGCAACATCGCTGGCCTCGGCACGGGTTGCACGATAGCTGTTAATCATGCTTTCCAACATCTGCGTAGCCGTAATAACAGGCTTGCCCGCCTTGTTGCAACGCGCAATGATATCCTTCTGTACCAACGGTACATCCTCGGTCGGTATCTCTACGCCCAGGTCACCTCTGGCAACCATAATGCCGTCGGATACGCCGATAATTTCATCGATATGCTGCACACCGGCCTCATTCTCGATTTTGGAGATAATCCCGATGGAAGAGCCTGCTTCCTCAAGCACTTTACGGATAGCGATAACATCATCGGCCTTCTGCACGAAGGATGCCGCAATATAATCCATATCATGCTCGACAGCAAAAAGAATATCTGCCTTGTCCTGCTCCGACAAAAACGGCAGCTTCAGCTCGATACCGGGGCAGGCCACGCGCTTACGCGAGCTCAGCTCGCCGCCATTGACCACCTTGGTATAAATTCTGCAGCCGTCAATACGTACAACCTTTAAGGAAAGCAGTCCGTCGGCCAGCAGAATATTGCTGCCGATTTCTACCTCCTGCGGCAGACCGGCATAATTAACGTGTGCCATATGGCGGTCGCCCAGATAATCCTCGGTAGTCAGGCAGAAATCATCGCCCTCGTTCAGCTCGATTTTACTTTCTGCAAACATGCCCAGGCGCATTTCCGGGCCTTTGGTATCAGCAATCGTAGCGATTACCTTACCGGCCTCTTCTGCTGCCTGACGCACCAGCTGCAACCTTTTGCCATGGTCCTCATGATTACCGTGCGAAAAGTTGAAGCGTGCCAAATCCATGCCTGCAAGCATCATCTTGCGCAACAGCTCTACATTGTCCGTGCTAGGACCCACTGTACAGATAATCTTAGTTTTCTTCATCAGGACTGCGCCTCCTCAGTACTGAAACTTATTCTCACACAAAACCTCATAGGCATCCTCTGCCTCCGAAACCGGCAGACAGATTTCATAAGCCTTATTATGCTTGCCTCCGGCACTTTTCAGCTGTACCAAAAAGCCGTTTTCCGTCAGCATTTGCTTTATTTTTTGGGCTTGTTCCTCAGTGTGGGCAATATAAATTGTTTTCCACATACTAGAATGCCTCCTGTAAATCAGGTAATTGGATTATGCCTTGTAAGCTTTGATTTTTTCAATCAGCTTCGGCAGGATTACGTTTACATCACCTACGATGCCATAATGAGCAACGGTGAAAATCGGTGCCTCTGCATCCTTGTTGATAGCGATGATGATATCGCTGTCCTTCATGCCGGACAGATGCTGGATAGCACCGCTGATGCCGCAGGCAAAGTAGATATGCGGAGTAACGGATTTACCGGATTGGCCAACCTGTTGGGAGTGAGTCAGCCAGCCCTCATCAATAGCGGCACGAGTGCCTGCTACTGCGGAATTTTCAAAGAGAGCAGCCAGCTGTTCCAGCACGTCGAAGTTTTCCTTGCTGCCGAAGCCACGGCCGCCTGCTGCGATCATATCAGCTTCATCAATCTTAACAGCGTTTTCGCTGCTCAGAGCTTCTTTTTTAACCAGTTCAATACGGCTTACAGCGCCTGCTTCCGGAGTGAAGGCAATAACCTCACCGGTGCGGGTGTTGTCCAATTCAGCCGGTTTGAATACTTTAGGACGAACGGTACCCATTTGCGGACGGTTAACGTCGCAGATGATGGTAGCGCAGATATTGCCGCCCAGTGCGGGACGAGTCCAGGCAACGAGCTTGTCATCGGTTACATCCAAAGCGGTGCAGTCAGCGCACAGGCCGGTATGCAGACGTGCTGCAACACGCGGAGCCAGGTCACGGCCGTCATCGGTAGCACCGAACATAATGGAAGCCGGATCATATTTCTTGGACAGCTGGCAGATAGCATCGGTATATAACTCGGTGTCATAATCTGCGTATTTAGCATCCTCAACAACATAAACAACATCAGCGCCGGCAGCAATCAGCTGCTGCGGCAGCTCGCCGGCAGCAGCGGTCACCAGTACCGCACAGCATTTTTCCTCCAGCTTTGCACACAGCTCTTTGGCAGCGCCCAACAGCTCAAAGGTAACATTCATCAGCTGACCATTTTCCTGTTCAGCAATAACCCACATATTTACACACTCCTATTCGTTATCTTCAGTATCGTCAGTTTCGGCAATAGCTATAGCCTCCATGGGACATTCGCGGATGCAGGCACCGCAGCAGACACACTGCTGCATATCAATCTGCGCCTTGCCCTCACGCAGCGTCGCAGCGCCCATTGGGCAGACTGCCACACATTCCTCACAGCCACAGCAAAGCTGCCTGTTTACTTTTATCAGCATGGTTCACCTTAGCGGGTAATAACCTCTGCCTTAACCAGCTTTTCAAACAGCATGTCTACTGCTGCATCAGCATCTGCTTCGGTAATGATTTCGCCGTTGATTTCAGGCGGGGTCGGGGTGAAGGCTTTTTTAACCTTAGTCGGAGAGCCCTTCAGGCCTACGGTTGCAGGATCAATATCCAGGTCAGCAACGGTCAGAGTAGGAATCTGTGCCTTACGAGCTTTCATTTTGCCCTTAATGCTGGCAAAACGCGGCTCTTTTTCGGATTTGGTTACGGTAACCAGCAGCGGTGCTGCACAAGCCAAGGTCATCTGATAATTTTCGTTTTCGCGGACAACAACAAATTTGCCGTCTTCATAGCTCAGGCTCAGAGCGCCGGTAATCTGAGGAATTCCCAGATGCTCTGCCATTTCCGGGCCAACCTGTGCAGTATCGCCGTCTACTGCCTGCTTGCCGCAGAGTACGAGGTCGAACTCGCCCAGATGTTTTACAGCAGCAGCCAGAGCCAGGCTGGTTGCCAGAGTATCACTGCCGCCCAGAACACGGTCGCTCAGCAGAACGCCGTCATCAGCGCCCATAGCGATTGCTTCCTTCAGAATATCGGTTGCCTGGGGCAGGCCCATGGTCAGTACTGTTACCTTAGCGCCTTCCTTATCCTTCAGGCACAGTGCTACCTCCAATGCCTGACGGTCATAGGGATTCATAATATTTTCTACACCCGTACGGTCCAAGGTATTGGTTTCGCGGTTAAATTTTACTTTTGCCGTATCCGGCACTTGTTTTAAACAAACGAGAATATTCATTTGCTGCCTCCTTAAGCTTATTACAGGAGCTGCTGCTCCGGCTTTTTTACATTCTTCTCTTTATTTTAGCATTTTTGTACTTAAACTTGCAAGTATATCATGAAAGTTTATGAAAAACAGCTCAAATAATTACATCAATCTTTCTTTACCACACAGTTTTCACCAAGTATTTTGACCACATCCTCAGCAAAGCCCGGTGCTTCGCTGTTCACCCAGAAGTTAGGCGTTGTCTTGATAAGCTTACGCGAGCCCATCAGCTGCAGGTATACGCAGTCATCGCCCTTGTATTTTTGAAACAGCTGCATCAGCTCACGCTGCACCAGCGCGTTTTCCAGATGCGCTTCGATACGCAGACGGATTTCTGTAGGCTGCTTCGATGGCAGGGCACGCACGCTGTTGGCAATAATCTTGCTTTCGCGCTCATCAACACTGAAGCGTCCTTCAATCGCTACAATACTGTCCTCATAGATATCCTTGACATTTGCATGATAAGCCTGCGGGAAAACGATAACCGGGAAGCGTCCGCTGAAATCCTCCAGCGTCAGAAGAGCCATCGTATCGCCGCGCTTGGTATTTTTTATCACACAATCCGTAATAATACCGGCCACGCGCACGAACTGTCCGTCCTGTACCTGCGTTTCACCGCCGAACTGGTGCAGCGGCATGAAGCGCTGCAGCATTTGCTTGTAATCGCTCAGAGGATGGTCGGTAACGTAAAAGCCGATAATTTCCTTTTCGTTCTGCAGAATAAGCTGCTTGGGAATTTCCGGCAGCGGCGGCAGCTTGATTTCCGTCACGCCGAAGCTATCGTCACCAAACAGCCCCAGCTGGCCGTTGGCCTTGTCCCTCTGGCAGGCAGCACCCAAATCAATCGCCTGGTCCATAACCGACAACAGCTGCGAGCGTCTGGCGCCGAAGGAATCCATTGCGCCGCATTTAATCATATTTTCGATAACACGCTTGTTGACCACGCGCATATTCACACGGCAGCAGAAATCCGTCAGGCTCTTGAACGGACCGCCCTCGTTGCGGGCGCTGATAATGGCATCGACTGCGGCATCACCGGTATTTTTGATACCGGCCAGGCCGAAGCGTATAGACTCATTCTGATGTACCGTAAAGTTATGACCGCTTTCGTTGACATCCGGCGGCAGGATTTTGACATTATCATTACGACAGACATTGATATACCAGCTCACCTTATCCGCATCACCGATAATGCTGTTGAGGAAGGCCGCATAGAATTGCGGACGCCAGTGCGCCTTCAGATAAGCGGTTTCATAGGCTACCAACGCATAGGCTACAGAGTGGGATTTGTTGAAGCCGTAACCGGCGAAGTGCTGCAAGAGCGAGAAAATCTGGTCGCTGAGCTCTTCGGGGATATCATGCAGCTTCTTGGCGCCGTCGATAAAGGACTGACGCATAGAATCCAGCTCCTTGGCCTTCTTCTTGCCCATCGCACGGCGCAGAATATCTGCCTGACCAAGCGTAAAGCCTGCCAATGCGGAGGTTATCTGCATAACCTGCTCCTGATACAGAATAACGCCGTAGGTATCCTTCAAAATAGGCTCCATCAGCGGATGTAATACCTTCGCCGTGCGCTGTCCGTGACGGCCGGCGATAAAGTCCTCCGCCATACCGGTTCCCAAAGGACCCGGACGATACAGAGCCACCAAAGGAATCAGGTCCTCAAAGCTTTCCGGTGCCAAATCCATAACCAGCTTGGTGATGCCTGCCGACTCCAGCTGGAAAACGCAGGCCGTTTCACCTCGGCGCAGCATTGCGCAGGTCGCCTCATCTGCCAGCGGAATGTTATCAATATCAACCTCTTCACCCGTAGTTTCGCGGATAAAGCGAATGCAGTCACCGATAACCGTCAATGTGCGCAGGCCTAAAAAGTCCATCTTCAGCAGACCAAGCTCTTCTACTTTATTTTTATCGTACTGGGTGATGACGCCACCCTCACTGCCCTGCTGCAGCGGTACGTAATTTTTCATATTATGCGGCGCGATAATAACACCGGCGGCATGCGTGCCTGCGTTACGCGGCAGGCCCTCTACGCTTTGCGCAAGATCAATCAGCTTCTTGACCTCCGGGCGCGAATCGTACGCCTGACGGAAGTCCTTGCTGCCGTTCAGCGCCTTCTCCAGCGTAATGCCCAGCTCACGCGGAATCAGCTTGGCGATTTCGTCTACCTCGCCGTAGCTCATGCCCAACGCCTTGCCGACGTCGCGCACTGCCGCGCGCGCCTGCAGTGTGCCGAAGGTAATAATCTGCGCCACACGCTCCTGTCCGTAACGGCGCACCACGTAATCAAGCACCTGATTACGCTTCACATAGCAGAAGTCGGTATCAATATCAGGCATGCTGACACGTTCAGGATTCAAAAAGCGTTCGAACAGCAGATGGTAACGCAATGGCTCAATATTCGTTATACGCAGCAGATAGGCCACGATACTGCCTGCCGCACTGCCACGTCCCGGACCGACCGGAATATCATGGCTGCGGCAATAATTGATAAAGTCCCAGACAATGAGGAAGTAGCAGGCGTAGCCCATCGTATTGATGATGTCCAGCTCAAAATCCAGACGCTTGCGGACCTTCTCATCCACAACCTCATAGCGCTTAGGCAAAGCCTCCTCGCACAGGTGACGCAGATAGCTCACGGCATCAAAGCCCTCCGGCACCGGAAACTCCGGCAGCAGCAGATGGCCGAACTCCATCTTCACGTTGCAGCGGTCAGCAATTTTATTGGTATTGCTCAAAGCCTCCGGACAATCGCCGAACAGCGCCTCCATCTCGTCATAGCTTTTAAGATAGTAGCTGTCGTTGTTGAAGCGCATACGATCAGGCTCATCAACCGTGCTCGTCGTCTGGATGCACAGCAGAATATCCTGCGCCGCGGCATCCTTTTGCTGCACATAATGCAAATCGTTTGTCGCCACCAGACCAAGACCGAACTCCTGCGCCAGCTGCTTCAGCTCCGCGCTTACCTTGTGCTCCTCATCAAGGTCATGGTCCTGAATTTCCAGAAAGTAGTTTTCCTTGCCGAAAATGTCTATATATTCCTGAATGCAGCGACGTGCTCCCTCCAGGTTATCCTGCAGAATCATCTGCGGCACCTCGCCGGCAACGCAGGCACTGAGGCAGATAACGCCCTCGTGATACGTTCGCAGCACGTCCTTGTCTACGCGTGGTTTATAATAAAATCCCTCCAGCTGACCGATGCTGACGATTTTCATCAGGTTATGGTAGCCTGTATCGTTCTCCGCCAGCAGAATCAGATGGTACATGCCGCGGTTATTTTTTTCCAGATGCGAGCCCTTCGCAAGATACACCTCGCAGCCGATAATCGGCTTGATACCTGCCTTGGTGCACTCCTGATAAAATTCCACTGCGCCGTACATTGCGCCGTGGTCGGTAATCGCCAGGCTGTCCATGCCCAGCTCCTTGGCATAGGCCACCAGCTCGGGGATTTTCGAAGCGCCGTCCAGCAGACTGTATTCCGTATGTACATGTAAATGAGTAAAGCGTTTTGTCATCTCTTGCTCCTTAATTTAAAAGACCGCTGCCGCGCAAATCCGCGGCAAATGTATGTAAAACTATTCTAGCATTACAGATAAATTTCCTGCCTAAAACTGAAAAAACATACAACCGTGAATTCACAATTCGTTCGTTGTATGTTCTCTTAACATATGTTACAATAAGGCAAGACACTGACAACCGTGTTGCAGGGTGGTGTTGCCGACATTCTCTTGTAGAATGGAGGTGATGCTTATGAAGAACTATGACTTTAAGGACCTGATGGCCTTCGGCATGTTTCTCCTGGCATTACTGACATTTATTTTTCAATATAACAAGTAATCCAGACATAAGAAAACCACTCCTACACATTGCCCGGTGGCGGAGTGGCTTCTTGAGCTAATTTTCCACTAAGGCAACTCACCGTGTGGGCGGTTGTCCTTTGTCTATAATATAGCACATCAAGCTGCTTTTTGCAAGCAAACCGCTTGCTGTAAAAGCAGCTTTTTTCTTACTAACCCAGACATAGGAAAACCGCCCTTAAACTTTGCCAGGTGACAGGGCGGTTCTTCCGCAATAAAAGCTTTGGCAACCCACCGACGTGGGCGGTTGTCCTTTGTCTATAATATAGCATATTACGCTGCTTTTTGCAAGCAAACCGCTTGCTGTAAAAGCAGCTTTTTCGCTTCTATTCCCCTTTTTTACCCCACGCCAGACCGATAAGTAAAAAGAACAGATTATACACGAGCGCCGGCAACAGACTGTTGATCTCCCACGGGCTGATATGCTTCCAGAAGAGCGCCGCAAAAATGCCTGCACCCATAGCAGCCACGCCCATCGAAGCGCGCACCCTGCCCGGGAAGAAAATGCAGAACGTCAGCGGCAGAAAGATACCGCTGCCCCGCAGCGCCATGGAGAGATAATTCCACTCTAGCACCGACGAATCAAGGTGCATAAAGACAAACACCATCGCAGCGACAGAAACGGCCAGCACGCTCAGGCGGCTTGCCCACAGCTGGCCTGCAGCCGTAGCCTTAAGCCAGATTTTGCTGACGATATCACGCGAAATCATCGTACCTACGCCCAGCGCCAGACCGGCGATTGAGCCCAGGGCCGAAAGCAGCACAGCGCCCAGACCGATACCGCCAAGCCATTGCGGCAGATAGGTAACAAGATACAGCGGCAGTGCGTCAATAGAATTTATCTCCGGATGATGCAGATGCATGAACATACCGATCATTACCGACGGCAATCCCACGGGAATTACTATCAGCGCGGCAGCACAGCAGCCGACAGCTGCCGTTTTGGTGTTGCGCGCTGAAAACAGCGCCTGCACATAGGTCTGCGTAGAAATAACACCCACAATCATCGAACCGAGGCTGACAAGGCCGTCCTCCACGCCGCGTCCGAAAAGGCTGAACCAGGGATACGCAGCAAAGCTCTGCGTCAGGCCCTGCCAATGTCCCATATCGGCGTAGGCCACCAAGCCGCCGACGAAAATGCTGGCGAAAATCAAAATAATCTTGAAAATACCAGCCATGCCGCTGCTGCTGAGGCCGCCGAAAAACACCAGCAGTAAAGTAACAGCGATAACAATTGCCGCTGCAGCCAAAAGCGGTACGCCGAACAAGCCTGCTATGAGATGCAGCGCCGTAAGCGTGCTTGCTACAATACTGAAAAAAATACCGGCGCAGGCGCTGAAGGTCGCCAGCCACCCCGCAGGCTTGCCGTAATCAGTAACGAGATACTCCGCTACTGTGGTCAGTGAGCTGCGGCGCAAGGGCACAGCATAAAACGCCGCCATCAGTAAAAGCGCAATGCCGCTGCCCAGCGTAAACCACCAGGCCGTCAGCCCCAGCTTGAAGCCAAGCTGCGCCGTGCCGACGGTAGCAGCGCCGCCGATAATCGTGCCGATAATCGTGCCTGCGACAAGCCCTGCGCCCGAGCTACGGCCTCCTACGTTATAATCATCGGCAGACTTCACCCTTCTGGCTGCCAAAAGCCCCGGCAGCAGCGTCACCAGAAGCGTTACAGCCAGGCTGATATAATGTGTAGCAGTAAGCTGCATAATGCACCTCCTCCAATATTTTAAGCTGCCGGATGCAAACGTTCTGCCGACAGCATTAATGCTAAAAAGCTCAGTATTAGTATAACACAAAAAATACGGCAAAAAAAGCATAGCCCTCGCAAGAATGCTCTGCTGCGGCAGCAGACGAAACAAGCGCTTGCTAGCTTGTTTTGCTCAGATTGTTACACAAAAACTATCTTCTTTATTATTGCGAAATTCAGCTTTTTTCTGTATAATATAGTTTATACCTTTATATATTTAGTGTATGCTTTTTGGAGGAAAATTATGAGCCGTTTAAGAATCGAAACACCCGACCAGGCCCAGCTTACGGTCGAGCGCTTGTACAAGGACCTGGAACGACACATCATCGCCAGCCCCCCGGGACTGTGCCCTGTTGATCTGCAGCTGTCGTTCCTCAAAGTCTGCCACGCACAAACCTGTGGCAAATGCGTACCCTGCCGTGTAGGCCTCGCGCAGCTGCAGAATCTTATGGAAGACGTGCTCGCCGGCAAGGCTGACATGCACACTCTGGATTTAATCGAAAGCACCGCGCAAAATGTTGCCAACAGCGCTGACTGCGCCATAGGCTTCGAAGCAGCAAAAATGGTTTTGGCCGGTCTGGAAGGCTTCCGTGAAGATTACATTAACCACATAAAGAAGGGCAAATGCTCTGTCAACGTCCATCATTCTATCCCCTGCGTAGCTTTGTGCCCGGCACAGGTTGATATCCCCGGCTACATTGCACTGGTCGGCGCAGGCCGTTATGCCGACGCTGTTAAGCTCATCCGCAAGGATAACCCCTTCCCTACTGCCTGCGGTCTTATCTGCGAGCATCCATGCGAAGCACGCTGCCGCCGCAGCATGATTGATGCTCCCATCAACATCCGCGGTCTGAAGCGTATGGCTGTCGACAACGCGCCCAGCAACACTGTGCCGCTGCCCGAAAAGCAGCCTGCTACCAACAAACGTATCGCCATCATCGGCGGTGGCCCCAGCGGTATGTCCGCAGCCTACTATCTGGAGCTGATGGGACATCATGCTGTTGTGTTTGAAGAAAAGAGCAAGCTCGGCGGCATGCTGCGCTACGGCATTCCTGCTTACCGCTTCCCGCGTGAACGTCTGCAGGAGGATTTGGACGCCATTTTGTCCACCGGCGTAGAAGTACACCTCAACACCAAAATCGGCAACGAGGAGGGTGATATTCCCTTTGAAAAGCTGCGTGAGGAATTTGACGCAGTTTATATTGCCATCGGTGCTCACACCGACAAGAAAATCGGTATTGAAGGCGAGGATTCCCACGGTGTTATCAGTGCGGTAGAAATGCTGCGCAATATCGGTGAGGAAAAAATGCCTGACTTTAAGGATAAAACCGTTGTCGTTATCGGCGGCGGCAACGTTGCTATGGACTGCACCCGCAGCTCTATTCGTCTCGGTGCCAAAAAAGTTATCATTGCCTACCGCCGTCGTCAGGACGATATGACCGCGCTGCCTGAGGAAATCGAAGGTGCTATTGCCGAGGGCGCTGAGCTGTACGGCTTAAAAGCTCCGCACCACATTGAAGCGGATGCCGAAGGTAATGTGGCCGCTCTCTGGGCTGAACCGCAAATCATCGGTCCTATCGATGCCTGGGGACGTGCACGTCCGATTCACGCTGACGTAGAGCTGGAGCGCATTCCCTGCGACGTTATCGTTGTTGCTATCGGTCAGGGCATTGAGCTGCGTCCGTTCGAAGAAGCCGGCATCAAAATCAAACGCGGTACTATTTCCGCACTCTCCAGCAGTGAGCTTGCCAACAATGAAGGCGTCTTCGCCGGCGGCGACTGCGTAACCGGTCCTGCAACCGTAATCCGTGCTATTGCTGCCGGTAAGGTTGCTGCCGCTAATATTGATGAATATTTGGGCTATAACCACACCATTTCCTGTGATGTAGTTATTCCCGACCCGTCTATTGACGATAAACGTCCCTGCGGCCGTATCCAGATGCACGAAACTGAAGCAGGCGAACGCAAGCATACCTTTGAGCCTATTGAATGCGGCATGACTAAGCAGGAGGCCTGCCAGGAAGCAGGACGCTGCCTGCGCTGCGACAAATTCGGCTTCAGCACACTGAAAGGAGGCAGAACCTTAAAATGGTAAACCTGACAATCGACGGACAAAAAGTTTCCGTTCCCCAGGGGACAACAATCATGCAGGCTGCTGCCACTGTCGGCATCGAAATTCCCCGCCTGTGTTATCTTAAAGGCATCAACGAAATCAGTGCCTGCAAGGTCTGCGTAGTTGAAATTCAGGGACAGAACCGTGTTGTTACCGCCTGCACCACTCCGGTACAGGAAGGTCTGGTAGTTTATACCAACTCCCCTAAGGCCCGCAGCATCCGCCGCACCAACGTGGAGCTGATTTTATCCCAGCATGACTGCATGTGCGCAACCTGCGTACGCAGCGGCAACTGCAGCCTGCAGACTTTGGCCAATGACCTTGGTATTTACGATATTCCCTATGAGCGCGATGTTGTCGATACTCCCTGGAACCAGGAGTTCCCGCTCATCCGCGATTCCAAAAAATGCATCAAATGCATGCGCTGCGTCCAGATTTGTGACAAGGTGCAAAAGCTGCATATCTGGGATGTGCAGAATACCGGTGCCCGTACTACCGTAGACGTTGCCGGCAATGTTTCCATTGAGGACAGTGACTGCAGCCTCTGCGGTCAGTGTATCACCCACTGCCCCGTTGGCGCGCTGAAGGAGCGTAACGACGTTCCCAAGATTTATGACGTACTGGCTGACACCAGCAAGGTAACTGTAGTGCAGGTTGCACCTGCACTACGCACCGCCTGGGCCGAAGCCTTTAACCTGCCGCCCGAGCTGGCAACCGAGGGCCGCATGGTAGCAGCACTGAAGAAAATCGGCTTCGATTATGTCTTCGACACCTGCTACGCTGCCGACGTTACCATCATGGAGGAAGCAAGCGAGCTATTAGAGCATCTGCAAAAGCCGCAGGACCACAGCTGGCCGATGTTCACCTCCTGCTGCCCCGGCTGGGTAAGCTATGTAAACAAAACTCATCCGTACTTCGTGCCTAACCTTTCCACCACCAAATCTCCGCAACAGATTTTCGGTGCGCTGGCAAAATCTTATTTTGCACAGAAGAAGGGCCTGAAGCCGAAGGAAATCTGCTCTATTTCCATCATGCCCTGCGTTTCCAAAAAACGCGAGGCCGCTCTCTTCTCTATGCGCAGCAGCGGTACCCATGATGTAGATATCGTACTCACCACACGCGAGCTTATCCGCCTGCTGCGTGCCGAGCACATCAACCCGGCAATGCTGGGTGAACTGCCCTTTGATAATCCGCTGGGTCAAAGCACCGGCGCTGCAGTTATCTTCGGTGCCAGCGGCGGTGTTATGGAAGCAGCACTGCGTACTGCTTACCATGTAATCGAAGGCAAGGAAGCTCCCGAAGATGCCTTCACCGACGTTCGCGGTACGGAAGGCCGCAAGGTTCGCGAATTCACCCTCGGCGGCGCAACACTGCGTACCTGCACGGTAAGCGGCCTGGGCAATGCAGGCAAGCTGCTCGACGAGCTGAAGGCCGGCAAGGTTCATTATGACTTCGTGGAAGTTATGGCCTGCCCCGGCGGCTGCGTTGGCGGCGGCGGTCAGCCGATTCATGACGGCGAAGAACGTGCCGATGTATTGGGCAATAAGCTCTATGCCATCGACAGCAACCGTCCTCTGCGCCAGTCCCACAACAATCCGGATGTACAGGAGCTTTATAAGGACTTCCTGGAAAAACCGCTGAGTGAAAAAGCAGAGCAGCTGCTGCACTCCGACCATGTAAAAGAGCATAATTATATGTAATAGAAAACGGGAAGAAGAAAACGACTCGCAAACTGCAATGTCTTCATTAGAGAGGCAAGATGCATTACCAATAGGGCAAGAGAAGGCTCCCCTAGGGGGAGCAGTCGACCGCAGGGCGACTGAGAGGGGTTTGCATTCTTTATAATTGCAAAATAACATAAGATTTATTGCCCCTCTCCGTCATCGCTTTGCGATGCCACCTCTCCCCAAGGAGAGGTTCTCTCTAAAGCCAAGCATAAGGATATATTAATTGCAAAGCCAATTCTTCCAAAATCTATGAGGTCAATCATGTACACACAATCCTATACCTACACAAAACAAATCCCCCTCTCCCTAGACGATGGCCACGGCGACTACAACCGCAGCTACGAACGCAGCGACGATGATTTCGACTACGCCGACTACTCCACCGACCACAGAGATAACAACTTCCGTAACTACGAGAAGAAGCGCCGCAAAACCAATAAGGAAATTATTGAGGACATGCTCAAGCGCTGGGATTAAGCAAAACACTGTGTAAAACAAAAGTAAGAGGAGAACACCTTTTATCCTGTAAAGGACTAGGTGTTCTCCTCTTTTAATTATAGAAAAGGGAGTGTTTATTTAAGGTTTAAACTATGCAGTTGCCTGCATTTTCAATTCAGCTTGCTGCCGTAGTGGTCACGGTTGTCGCCGCCATATACGCGTACACGTTCAATCTTGCCTCTGTCGCCATCCGCACCGGAGATGCGGGCAACACGGTAGAACGCGCCTACCGCAGCAGCGTTTTTGCCCTTGTAGTTGCCGTAGCCTGCTGCAAAGGTCAGCTTGTCATCGGGATCGAAATCCATCGGGTGCAGCGCTGCGAGAGCGGCAGCACCGGCACCAACCTTGTCAACGCGGCTGCCGAGATTGTCAACACGATAATCGAGTTCATTAAAATGTTCTCTGAATTCGGCATGCTCTCTATCATTTTGTGCCTTACCGGCGATATCGTCAATCGTCAGTCTGCGTACTTCTTCATTGGTGTAACCGTCTTTTACTACCAAAGTAGCAGTTCCGGCTTCCGTATCTCTCGCAATTTCAGTCAGCTGTGCATCCTTCAGTTGGCCTTCCAGCTTAACATCTTCGCCGTTTCTTACATTAAGAGTAATTTTGCCGTCTGCACCGATGTTGCCGCCGTTAACGAACTTCTCCTTCGCTTCAATGGTCTGGTTCAGCTTATTCTCATCAAAAGCTACGGTATAATTGTGGTTACCGTCCGCATCCATTGCGTCGGTTACTCCAATATAACCCTTGCCATCATCTGCTACGGTAGTAACGGTGTTGGTGTCGTTTTCTTTGATGGTGTTAATGAGCTTAGCTTCATCAAACCCTACGGTGTATTTGTAGTTACCGTCTGCATCAACAGCTTCAGCAACATTCACATAACCATTGCCATCATCCTGCGCGGTAGTAATGGTGTTGGTGTCATACTGCTTAACAAAATCGCCCAGCTGTTCGCTATTAATGCCAAGCTCATATGCATGGTTGCCGTCTTCACCATTATCTTCAATCGTCAGGATATTGGTATTTACAGCAACGGTAGTAACGGTATTGGTGTCCTGAGTATTTTCCTGAATAAAACCCTTCAGAGCATCTTCATCAATACCGATTACATAATTCTTATCATCCAAATCGCCACCGCCTACGCTGTCATTTACAGTAATGATAGCATGACCAGATTCTGCTGTAGTGATAGTATTAGTATCATTTTCCTGAATGGTCTGGATGAGCTTATCTTCGTTAATGCCTACGGTGTAATTATAATTACCGTTATCATCAACCATTTCGGTAACATTTACATAACCATTGCCATCATCTTGCACGGTAGTAATGGTGTTGGTATCATACTGCTTAACAAAATCGCCCAACTGCTCGCCGTTAATATCAATCTTATAAGCATGATTACCTTCTACGCCTTCATCTGTAATTTTCAGGATATTGGTTGCAGACTCTACGGTAGTAATGGTATTAGTATCAACAATATCCTCCAACTGATTGGTTACCCAGCTGCGGGAAGCAATGCCTTCTACCTCTGCCTGCACGCTGTGCTGGTCGGAATCCTTAACCTTTACCGTCAGCTTGCCATATTCATCCAGGCTTCCTTCCATGCTGGTGTTAGTTGTGTTGGTATCCTGCGCTGCCGCTGCATCCTGAATAAATCCCCTCAAAGCATCCTCGTTGATGCCGATTCGGTGATGTTTGTTATTGGTTGTTGGATCATCAGCATAAGCATCGTCAACGGTAATGATCGCATGACCGGATTCTGCTGTGGTAACCGTATCAGTATCGCCAATGCCATTCAGCTGATTGGTTACCCACTCCTGGGAAGCGATGCCGTTTACAGAGCTTGCAAAGGTTCCACCGGTATTATCAGTAATCTTGGAAGTCAGCGTGCCGTCTGCAAAGGTCAATTTATTATCAACAACTTTGGTATCAGTATCAACAATACCAACTGCAACCCCTTCATTGTTTTCGCGTACTAATGCATAAGTATTAACTATCTTGCCCTGCCCTGCAGTAGCCTTTACCTCTTTAATAACCTTATCCTTTAGGCCTGCCTGGTCTCCTTCACCGTAAATGGTTTTGGCCATGGTGATATCATTGGTATATAGAGATTTGATAATTCTGTCAAATTCGCCTACGGTAATTCTGCTCATGGACTCTTTGCACTTCATTTCGGAATTGTCGCCCTCATGCACAGGATTATAGCTATTACTTGTCGAATCCCATACACTGGTATTGGTATGATAAATAAAGGGTGTAAACAATTCAATCTGCTCACCGGAGCCAATCTGTACCTGCGCATGTCCTAAATCCGTCCAGAAGTAACCCTGGTGATAATTATGGGAAGCATCATAAATCTGTCCTGCAGCGTCTTTGGAAACAGTCTTGTCAACAGGAGACGGGGTAGGAGTGTCAGCCCAAACAGTAGTATAACCCATCATGCCCATTGCCATAATTGTTGCCAGCACACACTTTGCTAAAACAGTCTGTTTTCTAGTCTTTTTCATTTTCAGACCCCCTTTTCGTAATGTGCCCGACCTATATCGGACTAATCCTCGTTACAAAGCATTTCGTTAACCAAATATAACTCAGATAAGGTGGTACTAAAATTCAAGGCCTTGAAAATTTAGCAGTTCGTCTCCTTTACCTGCTTTAATTGTACTCTTTTCGTCTCCGTACGTCAAACTTTCGTATTCTTCATAAAGACACTAAATAATAAAATATTCGTACACAATTTTTCATTCGTCACTTTTACGCATTAATCATAGTTGTTAGAATTTTCTCTTTTATATATTTTATACTTTAATA
>ULUA01063272.1_pt1 | contig 59502 bp, 63 predicted proteins | sample 1958081 | NCBI WGS metagenome assembly ULUA01 (sample SAMEA4835748, study PRJEB28245) | human gut metagenome | biome: gut microbiome; material: fecal sample | place: Denmark | collected 2008
AAAGTCCAGCGCTAAACCGAGCATCGTCGCGTTTAGCCGTGCCCGCCCGGCTAAACGCTGTTCAAGTCCCGGCGTCTCGCAAGCCAAACTTCAAGGCACTTGAGGGTCTTTTTTAGTTGGTGCGGGTGACATTCTGCGAATTTGCAGTAGATGCGGTGCGGGAAAGAACGCGGAACTTTGAGTCCAACGAAGTACTAAAGAAAATAAAAGTCCAGCGCTAAAACCGAGCATCGTCGCGTTTAGCCGTGTCCGCCCAGTTAAACGCTGTTCAACGTCCTGTCACCCGCACTACTAAAAGAGTCCGTACCGCAAGGTGCGGCTTATTTTTTACTCCGGCTTTTGCAGCTCGATTTCCCCACATTGACCGTAACCGACATCAAAATTCTTCAATAATATTCACCGCAATGTATAACAGTACAAAAAACAGTATCAATCTGCCGAAAAAGCGCTGAAATGCGCGGATTTCTTTGGCTATCTGAACTTATTTTTCGGGATGCCCCCTTTTAACCTCTTCGAGTAAAACGTCCGAAAAAAGCGGGTTTATTCGGTGTGCGCTCTGTCAGACCCGACAACACCGCGTGAATATCGGAATTTTACCGGAAGTATAAGTGTATTTTTATGACAGTTGAAAACTGAAACTGCGGTTTTAGCGGGTTTATCAACTTTTCAACCGAGTTATTAACAATTTCAAAGCTTTCAAACCGATATTTTCAACACTTTCAACGCAGTTTTCAACATATTGGTTGAAAACGGTATCTACAGCTTGTATATTTTTATTTTGATGCTCCTATAATCATTATTGATAAATCCGAACTTTCAAAGCGGAAAAACGGTATCGGGGAGGCATAAAACGCGCTTTTTGCCTTGGCAGGACGCATTTTTTGCAAAGCGAAAAGCTCTTTTCAATAGATGAGAAGCTGTTTCACGGGATGAAAGCTCTTTTCGTGAAATGAAAAGCTCTTTTCATGAAAAGAAAAGCTATCTCCGAGCAGATATGGAGGAAATATGGTTAAAGGAGTAAACAGACAGATAATCGAGGTTAAAAACCCGGACGGCGAGTATTTCGACAGGGCGCTGCTGTTTTTGAAGGCTGGTTCGCAGGTGCCTCCCGCGGATAAGCTGCCGCAGCTCGCCCGCGAATATGTAAATGCGGCTGATATGGGGGTCAGCTCCGGCACGGCAGAGACCGGGGAACAGGATAATCCCGAATCGGCTGCGCTGCCGGAATTTGTAAGCGAATACGCCAAAAAAGCCCGCCGTCTGCGGCTTGCCGTAAGGCTTCTTGCGGCGGCGTTTGTGGCTTTAAGCGTGTTTTGCGCGGCACTATTGATTGTTTATACAAAAATGTTATAAGTATTTTGTCAAATATTCATTCAAAAAACACTTTTCTTTGCGCACAATATGTGGTATAATCATATTATCTGAAACTATACATTTGCGAATAAACTCAGGGGATACAGCCCCTTGTTGAAGGATATTTATGGATAACAGATTTGAAAAGACATCAAAGCTCTCGCGCAAGGATGATAAGTCGCAGAAACCTGTGCACAAGGATGATAAGCCATTGAAACCTGCGCGCAGGGAAGAGAATATATCAAGACCCGTACGTAGGGAAGATAATATATCAAACTTTGCTCGTAGGGGAGATAATATATCTAATTTCGTTCGTGAGGAACAAAACGGTAATAACTCCTTCTCAAACGACGGCGGCGCGGAGCTTATTATAGGAAGAAACCCGGTTATAGAAGCCTTAAAGGCGGACAAGCCGATAGATACCCTTTATGTGAATAAGGACGGCGGTGGGTCGCTTAACCATATCATAGATATGGCCAAGAAGCGGGATATAGTTGTCAAGGAAGTCACCGCCGAAAAGCTCAATCATATGACCGGCGGGGCATCCCATCAGGGGGTAGCTGCAATGGGCGCGTGCGCGGAGTATTCCAGCATCGATGAAATACTCGCCATTGCACACTCAAAGGGCGAAGACCCGTTTATCATCATCTGTGACGAGATTGAGGATCCTCATAACCTCGGCGCGATAATAAGGACGGCGGAAAGCGCAGGAGCGCATGGAATCATCATCCCGAAAAGGCGCTCGGCTTCGCTGAACTATACGGTTTTCAAGACGAGCGCAGGCGCGGCAAGCTGGCTCCCGGTGGCAAGGGTAGCAAATATCCCGGCAGCGATAGACGAGCTTAAGCAAAACGGCGTCTGGATATACGGAACGGACGCTTCGGGCGAAAAATACGATAAGGCGAACCTTAAAGGACCTATCGGTTTGGTAATAGGCTCGGAGGGGTTCGGCATGGGAAGGCTTGTCGCAAAGAAGTGCGATTTTATGCTCAGCCTGCCCATGAAGGGCAGAATAACCTCGCTCAACGCATCGGTTGCGGCGGGAATATTCATGTATGAGGTTGTAAGACAGCGGGAATCATAAGTCTTCCGGCAGATGGCTTTTGTCCGCATTTGCGTAAGGAAAAGCCGGATAATAGTTTTAGCTGACAGACTTGATGGCATACGGCAGTGAAAGGAATGGTTTGCATGGCCGACAGAAATTTATCCGTTGAGGAAATCATAGAGCAGTATTCACAAAAATCCTCCAAAAAGTCGGAGAAGGACGCTTTTGATTTGGATTCGTTTATAAACAGCATGGGCGTTTCGGGGGCATCCAGAAAGACCGAGGTTATTGAGGATGTTTTGGAGATAGGAGATAACAGCTTCGTCTTCGACCCGGGAGAGGGGGATGATCCTGAGCATTCAAGCGTTCGGGGTTCTGCTGTCAGCTTCGACACTGATGTGGGGGAGGATTCCGAACCTTCCGCTGCTCCGGAACCGGCTGTCAGCACCGATTCTTTGAGAGCTGTTCAGGACGCTGCGCCTGCGGTTCGGGCGGATGTACCCTCAGCGGTACGGGATGCAAGACCTTCGGCAGCTCAGCAGGCAGAGCCGTCTGCACCGGCTGTTCATATCCCATCGGCAGCAGCTGAGGATGGCGAAGCGGTCGTAAAGCCGCAGATGCCGCAGATAAAGCTTCGGGTCGGAACCGGAACCACTCAGGGAACTCAGGCGATAGAAAAGGTGATGGAAAACCGCGAAAAGGCAAAGGCGTTTCTTTCGGATGAAGAGGAGAAGCCGTCTTCTGAAGCTGCGGGGCTGAATAATCAGGCAAAGCAGCCGATATCCCAACAGGAAGCCAAGCCCACGGAAGCGACTGCTCCAAGGCGCACCCCGCAGGAGCCGGACAATTTAAGACCGATAACCGGCAAGGGCGCGGACACTGCAATAATGCAGACCCTTATCAAGCTTAAGAACGAGCGCGGAACAGGCAGAGCGCCTTCGCCGAAGGTGGACCCTGTAAACCGCGCCTCGATAAACGATATAGATTTGGGGATAGAGAAAAAGGTCATCCCCAACACCGAAATGGGCATAGACGAAAACGCCAGCGAGGAGGAGAAGCTCGCCTACCTGAACGCCAAACGGCGCGAAAGGGTCAAGGAGTTCATCTCCGAGAGTGAGGAAGAGGAAAAGCCGCAAAAGGGCTCGGTGGCTGATTTTGAAAGCTTCGACCAGGCGGAGGAGATGTCTGCAAGCATATCAGGGCTTAAGCAGAGCCTGGTTGCAAGGCTTTGCGTCCTGCTTGTTATGGGCATTGTCAGCGCATATTTGACCATCGCGGTGGACAACAGTATGCCGATAATACCAATTCTTTCGCAGTCCACTGCTCACCTGTTCGTAAATGTCATGCTGGGACTTGTTTCCTGCTTTGTTTCATATACAGTCATCGCGGTGGGAATCAAAAAGCTGTTTACGCTGAAGGCGGACAGCGACAGCCTTGCCGCAGTCACCGCAATATTCAGTCTTGTAGCGGCGACAGCCATGCTCGCCAACTCCGAGCTTGTGCAGAACAGAACCGCCCACGCATATGTGAGCGCGGCGATCCTTGCGCTGATAGTTAACACCATCGGCAAGCTGCTTATCATCACCAGAACCGAGCGCAACTTTAAATATATTTCAGGCGGATATTCAAAATACGCCGCCATGCATATAGATAATGAAGATGTCGCCGCTAAGTTCACAAAGGGCGCGCTTACCGATTTCCCGTCCCTGGCGACGGCGAGAAAGACAGAATTTGTCCGCGATTTCATCAACAACAGCTACTCGCCCGACCTTACTGACAGCTTCTCTAAATTCTACGTTCCTATAGCTGCCGTGGCTTCAATACTGGTGGGAGTGCTTGCGGTATTTATTCACCCTGAGGGGATAGTGGAGCTTGAACAGCGCACGTTCTACGCTTTGAGCTGTGCCGCCGGAACAATGTGCGCAATGAGCGCAATGGGAATGATGCTTGTAACCAACATCCCGCTGGCAAAGGCTTCAAAGAAGTATTTGCAGTCCTCGGCTGTGATGCTGGGCTATTCCGCCGTGGACAAGTTTGCCGACACTAATTCATTGCTCGTGGATGCTATCGACCTCTTCCCGGACGGCATGGTTGAAATCGTAAACCTTAAGCCCGCCAAGAAGGCTTCATTGGAGGAAGGTATCCTCTACGCGGCATCACTCTGCTGTCAGACCGAATCAATCCTCCGCCCTGCGTTCTACAAGATGATAAAGGGCAAAACCGAAATGCTTCACCCGGTTGAGAGCTATATATATGAGGATGGCTTGGGTCTTTCCGGCTGGATAGAGAATAAGCGTGTGCTCTTCGGCAATAGAACCCTTATGGAAAGCCACTCGGTTGAGGGACTTCCAACCCCTGAAAAGGAAAAGGAGTATTCCAAGGGCGACAGCTTAACATATCTTTCCATCGGCGGAAATGTTGCAATGATATTTGTAGTCAAGCTTAAGGCTTCTGTTTCTGTTTCGAGGGCGCTTGCCGACCTTGAAAAGCAGAATATTACCGTTATTCTGCGCTCTGTGGATTCACTTTTAAGCATAACAAGGCTTTCCGAGATGTTTGAGGTCTCACCGAACACCTTCAAGCTGCTTCCGTTCAGGTATCACTCGGATTACGATTCTCAGACTTCGTACGTTGCGGAGATGTCATCACCCATGATATATTCCGGAAGATTCGCTTCGCTGGCAATGCTTCTTATAGGAGCTAAGCGCCTTCAGCGCTCGGCCACGGCAGGGATAGTAATTCAGGTGCTTTCCGCTGTTATAGGACTTATCGCCTGCATAGTTTTCGCGGCGATAGGCTCGTTCGGAAGCCTGTTTACCGGAACGGTTATGATTGCATATAGTCTGGTTTGGATAATAATTACCGCTGTTGTGCAGTCAGTTTCTAAAACTTAACGATTCGAACTTTGGGCAGGGAGATTTGAATCTCCCTGCTCCTTTTAATAGGGATATGCAATATTTTGCCCCGCAAAATTGTATTGTTTGTAGACGTTTATATGAAAGGAATGATTTTATTGATGAATAGATTCAAAAAACTGTCTGCCATGGCGATTGCTTTTGCGCTATGCCTTTCTTTGGCGGGATGTGCGGGCGATACCGGCGATAATCCGTCCCCCAATCCGTCCCCTGAGCCGGAGGTTTCCGGGGATATGCCGCAGGGAGATATCCCGCCGGAAGGGGAAGACGTTCTGTTGGAGGGCAGCGCTCAGGATATCGTGAGAAAGCTTCTTGATGATAACGGCAGGGGATATATCGAGAACGAGGTGCCCAAGCCCGAACATTCCGAGGAGGTCAATACGTTCTCCTTCTCGATGACATCCGACCCGGTCACAAATATTTACATCACCGAGTTCAGGAGTGAGGAGGACGCCGCAAAGCGCGCATCCTGCTACGACGAGACCGGAAGCCACTTCAACGACGGCAAGGAGTACATGATAATCGACTATATCGCCCCGGTTCACTTCTGGCTGTATGACAAGTATATAATCCAATACTGCTCCTCCGAGGGTGCGGAATATGACCTTCTTACCGGCACATTCGGCACTGAATTTGCCGGAGCGGGGGACTGTTACGGCGATAATGCCCCGTCATATCGCGCGGACACCTACGCTTCTATTCAGACGGTGATGGAAAATCACGGTCTTGAATACAAGAAGGAGGAGGTCGACTTCGACCCTGCAAACGAGGGCGGCATAGGCGCTGTCTTGGAAACCGACTACACCGTTTCCGAGGGTGAGAGCTTTAATGTCATCCGCTTCGAGAGCGAGGAGAAGGCGGGCGAATATCTGCAATGCTTCAAGGATAATGGCAGGAAGTGGGAAAGCGGAGATGTCTCCTTTGACGTCGACTACGACGCTCCCCACCACATCTGGCTAAACGGAAGCGAGATTGTTACCTACGTCTCTGAAACCGGCGCGCTTTTGGAGGAGATAAACACCTATTTCGGAGCTGAGAATATGGGCGCGGGATATGATTATTTCCGCCCGGAATACTGTAATGAGCTTGTTGCAGCTCTTGAAAAGGCGGGATTTGAGTGCAGCGCTACCCGCGGGGTGTCCTCAACAGATAAGCTTTATATGTATTCGCCGCTGAGCATATGCTATGTAAAGACTTCAAACGGTGAGATAGTTGTCCTTCTGGAATTTGAGGATGAGCCTTCCGCGGCGGATCACGCATCCAGATTCTCTTACAATGGCACTGCTTACACCGGCTTGGAGGGCGAATCAACCGTTACCATCAACTTTGACAGACCTGCGCCCACCCACTTCTTCCGCAAGGGAAATATCGTGGCAGAGTACTCGACCAACACTAACGAGCTTATAAACGTCCTCGATTCTGTCTACGGCTACCAGTTTGCGGGACCCGACTACAAGGAAGTCACCGCGCAGGAGCAGAAATTCTCGGCGCAGTATATCAGAACCAACGGATATATAGACGGTCAGGAATACCCCTATTACGTGATAATCCGCTCGGTCAAGGATTTAGAGAGATACTACGCTCAAAACAAGGGCATATACGACCTTGAAAAGCACGAAAAGGTCTACTCCGACACTACCGTCGGCTGGCTGGACGCTATAGAGAAGTACGACGAAGAGTATTTCAAGGCGAACGACCTTATTATGATGGTGTTAGAGGAGGGCTCCGGCTCTATTCGGCATGAGGTAAAGAGCGTTATTAAGAATCCTGATGGCAGCTTCGCGGTGGATATTAAAAGAGATGTTCCGGAAATTGGAACGGACGATATGGCCGAGTGGCATATCTTCTTGGAGATAGACTGCGGAAAGATAAATCCTTTGACGAAAGTGGATATCACCATCGGCGAATAAAATTGCCGCAAGGCGAATATCACTGACAAAGGCAATATAACTCAAAACAAAAAAGTAAGAGGCTGAAAAGTCTCTTACTTTTTTGTTACATAAAATCAATCACGCCCGCGACCTGTCTTTCATAGCCCGCTCGATATCCCTCTGCGACTGGCGCTTTGCCATATCATCCCGCTTATCATAGAGCTTTTTACCCTTGCAAAGCCCAAGCTCCATCTTGACCCTTGAGCCCTTGAAGTACAGCTTCAGCGGAACAAGTGTAAGCCCGTCCTGCCTTACTTTATCAAAAAGGCGGCGGATCTCGGATTTATGAATAAGCAGTCGGCGAACCCTTCTTGGGTCGCGGTTGAAGATATTGCCCTTTTCGTATGGGCTTATGTGCATACCGTTGACGAATATCTCGCCGTCCTTTATCTCGCACCAGCTGTCCTTAAGGTTTGCTCCGCCGCAGCGAATCGATTTGACCTCAGTGCCGATAAGCTCTATTCCGGCCTCCAGCGCTTCGATTACAAAATACTCGTGCCGCGCCTGACGGTTTTCTGCAATAATTTTATTTAAGGTTTTTTCAGGCATGACAAGCCCCTCCAATCGGAATAATCTACTAACTTCAAGTATGATTATATACGATTGCGAGGGGCTTGTCAATGCTTAAAAGCTACGAATATGGAGGGAAGCAGACTCAATTTGTCATTTGCCGCTGAGCCTGCTTTTCTGTCATTTTAATTGCGGTCGGATTCGCCCTGAATGTTTTCGGATGATTCATTTGCGCTCAGCTTTTTTGTGCATACGCTTGCACATACATTTGCGCGCGTGCGTGAGCTTTCCACAAGCTCCCCGAAGCCGTAAACAAGGCAGGAAAGAATCCATGTTGAAACAATACCGCAGAGCAGTGAAAGAATTCCCATCAGAAGGCTGACTTCCATAAGAACAACGACAAAAAGCCCGAACGAGCCGAACACGCCCAAAATCATGAGTGCTTTTGCGGCATATTTTATCTTTGTTGCTATGTTTTCAAACATCTGAAAAGCCCTCCCGCATAATGGAATATCAATAATGAATACATTATGATATCACATTATATCATATTATTGAATCATCTGTCAATATATAATTATAATATATTTCGAATACGGAGTGATATATATTATGAATATTAAGGATGAGCCATTAAAGATAAAACGCAGAGGAGAGGATGGCTATCGTCTTATCAGCGTCCGTCTGAAAGAAAGCGTGCTCGAGAAAATAGACGATATCGCTTCTCAGACAAACTATTCCCGCAACGAGCTTATTAACGTCATATTGGAGTATGGCGCGAAGAACATCATTATTGAATAGCAAAGAAAAACTGCCGTCCGGCTTCCATGACTTTTTGGAGGCCGGATATTTTTTATGCTTATTCTGCGTTAAAAAGTGTTTGACCATGTGTTGTCCACACTTGGTCGTGACCACACTTGGTCGTGACCACACATGGTCGTTGAATCGCTGCAAAACCAACCGTATAGCGGTTTTGTGCCTGCCTTTTGGAATCATTTCAGACGAAAATTAGTATTAGTCATACTGACGAAGCTGTCCGCATAGTATTGGATAGAGGAAAGGACGTGATTAGATGCTGACAATTCAAGGGTATGATGTACATGACGTAGATGAGCATCCACTGAACCGCGTGTTTGGTGAAAGCTGCTGTTGGACAGATGAGTTTGAGCAATACATCCGGGAAAAGATTGCAAGTGGCGGCTGCATAACAATACGCGATCTGCTGGAGAATTATTTGAGTTCACGCAGAACTGGCGGATATCTCGCCATTAACACATCACATCTGCACAGCGACTATAACAAAGCATACATCATAAGTATGAGCGGAAACCGGAGCAGTGATAATTCAGCAGCAAGACGCAAGGCTGGCTGCAGTAGCAGCATACCGCACTACAGGTGGCATCATTGCGAGAGAATATGGGCAACCATGACCGGAATCAACTGCAAAATGTATCTTGTAGATGAAACCTACCACAGCGCCCATCATCACAAGGGCGGAGTGGACGAATATCATTATATTTTTTCAACCGGATATGGGAGGACATGAAAATGCAGGACTGGAATGAGCTTATGAACGGCAAGGCATTTATCACCGACCTTGGCGTCGGCAAATCCACGGTGATAAACGGCGAAGAGGTAAATGTCGGGCAATACGCCGTATGGTCGCCGGTGACGAACAGTACGGGACATCAGGTGATAGAGGTCAGCGGCGATCTTGAAGCGCTGATGCGCAAGTATTCGATCCCGGAAGAGCGGGTCTGCCGCCTTGCGGTGAATGTGAATAATGGGGAGGGTTAAACTATGCAGCTTTCCTTAGACGAGCTTATAGCCTCGGTCGGAAAATCGATTTCCGCGGCACAGGGCGCAATCGAGGAGCGTTCGCTGGAAAGGTTCTTTGACTATTTTGAGACTTCACAGCCAAACGACCTCATGACCGCGTCCCTCAAGCCCAAAACCATAAGTATGCTTCTGCCCAGCCAGGAGGACATTTCAAAATCCGCGCAGGTGGATATACCGCTTTCCGCGCTCGCACATCACCGGCAGGTAAGCCTTGACAAGGTAACAGTCAAGGTCAAAGTAAGGCTTGAAAGCAGCAGAGACAGGCTTATGGCAGACATGGGTGCGCCGGTATCAAACGAATGCTCTGATTCAAACGATTCCGAGGAAAACGTTGGCGAAATAAATCTTACCTTCAACGTCGGCGACAGCTCCGAGGGGGTTGCAAGGGTCGTGCAGAATATAACAAAAACGATTTAAGGAGGTTTTTAAATGGCTGATGAAGTAACCAAGAGCTTTGAAACTTTGCCAATAGACCAGCTTATCTGCGCTCCTATATTGGCGGTTGCGCAGGGGCAGTCTGAGCTTTGCGGAGTATACCTGGACTATCTGTTCGAACTCGCGTTTGAGAAGGACGATCAAGGCAACCCGACCGATACCGCAAGAGTAATCAAGTTCAATCTTAACCGCACGGTTTTGTCGCCCGAGGGAGACACCAAGATTCAGCAGGTGGTCGTCGAAGCACCGCTGTTGTCCTTAGTTCCCGTACCGGCGTTTACTATGGACGAGACTACGGTAAGATTCACAATGGAGGTCAAGGAGGTCAATACCTCTAAGAACACCACCGGCACAGAAACCACTGCCTCGGCTGGCTTCTCAAAATGGGGCTTTAAGGCTAACGTTTCGGGAAAGGTAACAACCTCATCCGAAAACACACGTACATCCGACCACTCTGCCAAGTATGAAATCTATGCAAGAGCAGTTCAGCAGCAGCCATCCGAGGGCATGGCAAAGCTCACGCAGATATTTGCCTCTGTAATCGAGCCGATTGAAGCCGGCGGCAGCGGAAGCTAAAATTCATTCCGCCGACAGAATAAGAGCTTACAATCCAATTCTCCTTTTAATTGAAACAACGCCGACCGAAGCAATTTAAAGCTCCGGTCGGCGCTGTTTATTTCTGAGTTATTGACACGCAATATAAACATCCATGCTGTCCCCGTCGGTCTCGAAACGGGGGATAACGTCCTTCCACTTCTGTTCAAGGCCGTTCAGCTTCATGAATTCCTCCAGCGTTTTGTGGGCGTTGGGAATTATCACAAACGGGTTGTCGAACGGCCGCTCGATGTGTATTGCGGCGTATTTCTGTGCTTTCTGCTCGTACACCTCCAAGTCGGGCGGAGTCAAGCCCTCGGGCAGCACCCACGCCGCCACGTAGCCGTGCATATTGTAGACGTTTATCTGTTCCTGCGAAAGATATGGGAAATCCCAGCCGATGACGCGGGGATTCTCCACGCCGCAGTCGCGGGCGACATTGAACATTCTGTTGATAGCGTCTCCCTCGGGGTCGGTGCTGATGACAATGTGGTGAACATATCGGAACGCCGGGACGATTTCTACGCGCAGGTTGGAATAAGCCTCGTCGCAAGCGCCCAACTCCTCGCGGAAGAGATTGTCAAGCGAGCAGCTGAACAGCTGGCACAGCTCGATTGCCTTGTCGATGTCCGGCTGGGCGGAATCAAGCTCCCACTTGGAAACGGTCTGACGGCTGACGTTCAGCTTTTCAGCCAAAGCCTCCTGAGTCATGTTGCCGCTGAGGCGGCGCAGGTATTGCAGGTTTTTGCCAAAGCTCATATCAATACATCCTTTCAAATAGATTGTGATATAAGTATAATATATTGCTTAATAAGCTTCAACCAATCCATGCGGGCGATTTTTGTTTTTAGCGCAACCCAAGGTGGCAGATAAAGCAATGTTTCAATAGCACAAACTTAAAAAGTTCGCCAGCCTTTCAAGACTGCGGGGTCGAGGGGCAGAGCCCTCGTCGCGCTCCGCAGAGCGCGAAATCTCCCAGCGTAAGCAAGCGCAGGATGGTAGGTAAAACAGTCCAGTGGACTGTTTTACCGTGGGAGACGGTAGGCGAAGCCTAACGATTCCCTCAGCCGGGGGTCTCCCGATGGACGCGTAAGCGTCCATGACTGTACTCTGTAATAGCTTAAATTATAGCTGAATATTATATCAAACGCTTAATCATATACAATGATAATTAGCTTGGCAAGGTATTTTATCTATTTATTTTCCCTATAATCTTTCAGCCTTCGATTCATCTTATCCGCAGTTTTTATGTCCTTAAAGAATGTGAAAAAGAATGTAAATGCGTATATCACGGCAGAGGTCAGAAGCATCAGCAAAACTCCGCTGACGGTTAGCTCATACCATCCGAAAAAGTACCCGCATATCAGCACCACTGCATTGATATAGACATAGTGCAGTGCGATTCTTACTCTTACCTGATTGGCTGTAAGCTCCGAGCTTGCGTTCATGGCGATGTCCGTGCCCACGGCGCACAAGAAGCCCAGAAGCGGAATCTCCCAAAGGGTGATATATGGCATGGACGCCGAAGCTATCGCCTCGCCGCGGGACAAAAGCGTCACAAGATACCACACCGCACAGGCAATGAGCGTTCCGAAGCTGATGTAGGTGGTAAGCTCGATTATTTTTATAATGTGTTTTTTCAGCATGACGAATATCCCTCCTTAAATTCCAAGATGTTTTTTGAGATTCTGAACGTACTGCCGCGATATTACCGCCTTTTCGCCGTTTAAAAGGATGGCTTCAAACCGCCCTCCGATTGCCGGCGCGAACCGCTCCACCTTGGAAATGTTGAGTATCATGGATTTGGATATTCTTATAAAATCCGTTCCCGCAAAGCGCTCCTCAAGCTCGTAAAGCTTGTATTTCAGCTCGGAAACCTCGCGCTCGCAGTAGGCAAAGACCTTGTTGTCCACCGATTCAAAGTAGTATATTTCGCCTGGGCTTAGCATACGTATCTGCCCCTTGGGGCTGAACCCTGCCAGCTTGGAGCCGTCCGATTTCAGCGCCTGAATAAGCGCCATAATGCGGTCGTCTATTCTGTCTGAGCGGATGATTATTTCATCCTCCCCGCCTGGCGGAGGGCTTTCAATGGTTATTTTCATGCTTAAACGCTCTTTCTTGTTTTAATAATGTTTATGATTACGTATATCCCGATGAGCACAGCGACTGCCGCCGCAAGCCAGATATACATTGCCTTCTGCGTCACCTCGGTTCCGAAGAAGTAAAGCTTGCAGTCCATAGCCTCCATTATCCCGCCGATGACGTCTTCGGGAACTCCAAGCGCGCTCATCTCGTCCAGCACGCCACGCATGGCATGGTTTCTTACAAGCGATGTTCCGTATGTTCCCGGAAGGAAGCTTAAAACCTTTTGCAAGCCCTCACCGAAGTTGGATATGGGCATATATGCTCCGCAGATAAAGCCGTAGCCGGCGCTCACTATCGTGCCGACCGCGCTCATCTGCCCCTCGGTTTTTATGAAGATGTTAGCTATCGAGGAAAGAGCCGTTCCGAAAAGCACCAGAAGCAGGATGTCCAAAAGAAGATACAGGATATCCGCCACGCTCATATACCATCCCACAGACCTGACATAAACAAGGCAGGCCGCCAGAGCTATAAGCAGAACCATGATTGTCGAAACCGCGGTTGCGGCATAGTAGCTGATGGAGAGTGTGGAGCTTTTGACCGGGGCACATCCGAAATCACTACGCGCACCTGTTACCTTGTCCTGTACGCTGAGCATATTCGAGCAGAAGGCAACCGTTATGCAGGAAACCGCTATCAGTGAGGAAAGAAGCTGCCCTGCAACGGTCGCGTCGATAACTCCCTCGGGCAGGGTAAAGCCCTGCGGCATCGAGCTTATAAAGCTGTCCCTGAAAACCTTGCTCAGAAAGGTTGAATACAGAACAAGCAGGATAAGCGGGGTTATCATCGAGGAAAAGACCATGCCCTTGTCCGAAAAGAACATCTTTATATTTCTTATTATAAGCGCTTTTGATTTCATAATCAAGCCGTCCTTTCAAGTTTTTATTGTTGAGCCTTCCGGCCGGTCACGGCTAAGAAAACATCATCCATCCTGCCCTTGACGATTTCGTAGTCGCAGAAGACCTCCGGGTGGGAGACTATCAGCCGGGTTGCGGCGGATGTGTCCTCAACTGCTATTCTGATGGAGTCGCCGTCCCGCTCGTAGGGGACGTCAAGTGTGTCTGCCGCTTCGTCGGAACAGCCGTATAGGGTGATGAAATCGCCGGTGTACTTGTTTTTAAGCTCGATGGGCGTGCCCTCGGCGGCGATTTTGCCGCTTTCCAAGATGACAACATAGTCGGCGACTGCGGCTTCCTCCATGTAGTGGGTGGTCAGGAAGACTGTCATATCCTCATTTTTCTGAAGACTTTCTATCGCTGCCCAGACCGCCTTTCTGGTCTGAGGGTCAAGCCCGGTGGTGGGCTCGTCTAAAATCAGGATTTTCGGCTTGTGAAGTATCGCGCGGGCGATATCTATTCTGCGCCGCTGTCCGCCCGAAAGCTTGCCCAAGGGGCGCTTAAGAAGCTCTTTAAGCTCCAAAAGCGAATCAAGCTCGGCGATTCGCCGCTCAAACGCTCTGCCGGTGATACCGTAAAGCGCGGCACGGCATTTTAAATTGTCGATGACCGAAAGCTGCTTATCCAGCATCGAACTTTGGAAGACTATTCCAAGCTCGCTTTTAATATCGTCAAGGCGTTCGCTCAGGTTCTTGCCGTCCACGATTATCTCGCCGGAGTCCTTTTTGAGCTGACCGCAGAGCATTGATATGGTTGTGGATTTTCCCGCGCCGTTCACTCCCAAAAATGCGAACAGTTCGCCCTGTCTGACCCTGAAGCTGAGGTCGTTGACCGCCTTGACGCTTCCGAAGCTTTTGCATAAATGGTTTATCTCAATAATGTTTTCCATCAGACCTGCCCCTCTTTCTTTTCTTTGATTCAAGTATATAACCGCGTGGGTGGTAGTGTCAATCAAAAAACGGTAAGACGGCTGTTTTGGGCGGTAAGATGTAAAGAAAAAGCGCAAGTTGACGCCTTGGCAGGATAACTTTTCATTTTTCTTGCTTTTTCCCACGGAATGTGTTATAATATACAATAGTAAAGTGCCAATAGTATATCCGGCAGATGAAAGGACTGGTTTTTAATGAAACTTATTATTGCGATTATCAACGACGACGATTTCAGAGGCGTTTCCGAGGCTCTTATCAAGGCAGAATTTCAGTCTACGAGGCTTTCATCAACCGGAAGCTTCTTAAAAGCCGGCAATTCCACCCTTCTTATCTGCGTTGAGGATGAGCGGCTGAACGAATGTATAGAAATCATCCACGGACATTGCAAAAAGCGCAGGCAGATGGTGGCTTCGCCCTCGCTCCACGGTTCCTTTGCGGCATACCCGGTGGAGATAACCATCGGCGGTGCAACCGTGTTTGTCACCGACGTTGAGCGGTTTGAAAAGTTCTGATAAAATGAAGCTCTATTCCAAGGACAGCGCCGCTTCCTTAGTGGCGTCGATGGTGCGGCGCGATAAGGTCTGCCGCTCGCTCATATTAGTCGGGGAGAAGGGCGTGGGAAAGCGCACCCTTGCCTCCTATATAGCCATGCAGCTGCTGTGTGAGAGGCAGGACGGCACCCCATGCGGCGAGTGCAAAAACTGCCGTATGGCGCAAAAGAACGCACATCCCGATGTTATATGGATATCTCCGAGCGGAAAATCAGAAAATTTCAGGGTGGATGATCTGCGCCCGGTGGTATCGGATGTCAGCGTTGCCCCGAACGAGGGGCGGCTGAAAATCTACATCATCCCGGGGATAGATAAAGCTCTTGCGGCGGCGCAGAATATCCTTTTAAAGGTCTTCGAGGAGCCGCCCGCACACGTCGCATTCATCATGACCGCCGAGGAGAAGGACAAGGTGCTTGAAACCATCCGCTCCCGCGCGATAGCTATAAATGTGCCCTTGGCGTCCGAAAAGGACTGCATTGCGGCGCTTGCGGATAACGGTATCCCGCAGGATAAGGCTGAGCTTGCCTATGCCGTCTGCGGCGGAAATATAGGCAGGTGTATTGAATACGCCTCTTCGGATGGCGATGAAGCCATCGCCCGGGTAAGAGCCTGCGCTCAGGCTCTTGCAAAAGGGGATGAATACGCCCTTGGAAAAAGCCTATATGAGCCGGACAGGGAATCGGCGCAGAAGCTGATACGTCAGGTCTCCGCCCTTATTTCGGATGCTTGCCTGATAAAGCAGGGCGTAAAGCCGGAATCATGCTTCAAGGATGAGGCTGAGCTTATTGCAGGGCAGGTAAGACTGCGCGGGCTTGTCGCCATGTACGACTGCGCAAGGGAAGCGCTTACAAAGCTTTCGGGCAACTGCTCCGTCTCGCTGACCTGTCAGGATTTTGCCGCGCGTCTGGCGGGGTATCGAGTATAAGGGGCAGGTAAGGCTTGCATAATTATATGACTATGCCGCAGTAACCTTGATAGGTGCGGCGCGCATACGTATCGCATAAAAAGAAAGGAAAAAATAAGTAAAATGATAGAAATAATCGGAGTAAGATTTAAAAGCGTCGGAAAGGTGTACTATTTCTCTCCCGGCGAATATAAGCTTGCCAGCGGCGATAAGGTAATAGTTGAGACTGCCCGCGGCGTCGAGTGCGGTGAAGTGGTTCTGGCAAACAAAATGGTTGAGGAGGACGAGGTTGTAAGCCCATTAAAGCCGGTAATAAGGGTCGCCACCGAGGATGACTTCAAGCAGATAGAGAAAAACGCCGTTAAGGAAAAGGAAGCCTTCGAGATCTGCGAGCGCAAAATCGCGCAGTACAAGCTTAACATGAATCTTGTTGAGGTGGAGTGCACCTTCGACAATTCCAAGCTTTTATTCTACTTCACCTCGGACAACAGGGTCGACTTCCGTGAGCTTGTAAAGGATTTAGCATCCGTCTTCCACACAAGAATAGAGCTGCGGCAGATAGGTGTGCGGGACGAAGCAAAGATGCTGGGCGGTTTAGGCGTGTGCGGCAGGGAGTTCTGCTGTTCAAGCTTTTTGGGCGAGTTCCAGCCGGTATCCATCAGGATGGCGAAGGAGCAGAGCTTATCCTTGAATCCCACCAAGATATCCGGCACCTGCGGCAGGCTTATGTGCTGCTTGAAATATGAGCAGGACGGTTATGAGTATCTTCTGTCGATAACTCCGAAGGTCGGAGCGCTTGTTGAAACGCCATCCGGCAAGGGCACGGTTACCGACGCCAACCTGATATCCGGCAAGCTTCATGTAAGGCTTGCGGGAACTGACGGCGACGCAGTGTTTGACAGGGCGCAGGTCAAGCTTATCAAGGATTCGGTTATCAGGCTGAATCGGGATGAGATCAGCGCGCTTAAGGAATTAGAGAAGAATTGATGTTTTTGGGCTTATTATGATAATGATAACCACAGGGTCGGTGAGGCTTTGTGGTTATTTTTTTGTGCGGGCAATGGTTCGCTTGCCGGGGAGGCGCGTCCTTGCACAAGTGTGGGCAGCGGAGGTCTCCGCGCCTTGCGCGTTGACGACCTTGTCGTCAGGACGCGAATAGCGTCCTGACCTCCGCACGCACGTACTGCGGCGTCTGTAGGAACTGCGATAGAACACTAAGCTATAGGGGCGCGCCGGAGAGAGCACAGCACAATATAGCTCCGCTCAAACCATAAAGAAGACTAAACAAAACTCGGGCGTTTACGCCCAAAAACTGCAAACGACAGTAAACTATTTGCAGGAACTTGTCTGTTTTTCAAACATAACATCAACGATGGAGTAAACGCGGCAGACGGCAAAACAATAGTATGGCAATTACAAACTTTGAGCCGTCTGCTAGGCAAACAAAATAAAAAAGATTACAAATTGGATGCCGTCACCTGCGCGTATTGTAACTGCTTTGTCATTATTTGTAATCGTTCTGTTCTTGAATTTCCGAATAAACATGGTAAAATGTAATTGTAAGATAAATAAAGCGAACAAAAAACTAAAACGTGAGGTGATCGGAATGAATGCAAATGCTCTTAGAATTCTTTCAGCAGTGATAGCCGGAATATTGATAGTCGCAGTCATGGCAGCGTGCGGAGCTGTTGAAAAGCCTGATTCGCTTGCCCCGGACAAGGGCACAGAATCCCCGGTCATCAGCGACACACTTCCTGACAACACACTTCCCGAAACAGAGCCGATTCTTCCGCCCGCCGATATAACCACGGAACCGGAAGATGCTCCACAGCCTGATACTACCCCGGCAACGGAAGCAACCGCTCCGGAAACCACTCCTGAGCAGACCTCATCCGAAGAAAACATTTCAGAGGTTGCAACTACCGCTGAGCCTGAGGAATCGGGCATCAACCGTGAAAAAATCGTCGAGATAGCAACGGCACAGCTCGGCGTTCCGTTTAAGCAGGGCGGTCAAAGCCCGGATGAAGGCTTTGATTCCACCGGCTTTACATACTACTGCGTAAACGAAGCCGGGGCGGAGTTTCCAAGAAGGCTTTCTGACCAGCTCGAAAGCGGAGATATGGTGCCATATTCTGAGCTTAAGCCGGGCGATATAGTCTACTTCTCCGCCGAAGAGGGCGGCGAGGCAAGCTTCTGCGGAGTGTATGTAGGCGGCGGCCTGATAATATACTCCCCCGTGCCGGACGATTTCGTCAAAACCGCAAATATCACAACCAACTACTGGACAACCCACTTTGTAACGGGACTGCGTATCAAGTGATAACGATTATCATACGCAGATAAAGCGGGTGCCGTCAAATAAATTTTGTCTTTTTCATATTTTTTCCTCCATCCATATTAGACAAAAGCAATACAGGGCTTCTCAGATACGGGAAGCCCTTTTGCTTTTCCTGCGTGAAATTTTCCTTGACAACCCGCCAACGATGTGCTATAATCACTAACATAAAACAGGGGAGCTTGTATTACAGGCTGAGAGGAAGCGGATTGACGCTTCGACCCATAACCTGATTCGGATAATGCCGACGTAGGGCGGGCCACCGTAATTTATTTATCGGTGGGCGACTAAAATCGATATTTAAAGCTCCGAATCACCTGCGCGTGTATGAAATCGCACAGATTCGGAGCTTTTTTATTTGCGAAACCGGGTGAGTTTTAAATCTTAAATAATGGAGACGAAAAACTATGCAAAATTCATCAGCAAAGCAGCGCAGAACAACACTTATGCTAACCGAAAGCGCGGTAATGATTGCGCTGGCCTTTATCCTCAGCTTTTTAAAGGTGGTCGATATGCCTTACGGCGGGTCGGTTACGGCGTTTTCAATGCTGCCGATAATCATAATCGCTTATCGCTACAGCACCGGCTGGGGTCTTGCCGCCGGGTTCGCGTTCAGCCTTTTGCAGATGCTTATGGGACTTTCAAGCCTTTCCTATGCCACAAGCGCCGCCGCGGCTGTTGCAATCATCCTGCTTGATTACATTGTGGCGTTTACGGTCATGGGCTTGGGCGGAGTATTCCGCAGGGTGATAAAGGACCAAGGCTCGGCGATGGCAGTGGGAGCGCTTTTAGCCTGTGTTCTTAGGTATATCTGCCACGTTGTCAGCGGATGCACCGTATGGGCGGGCGTTTCTATTCCAACCTCGGATGGTCTTATCTACTCGATGGGCTACAACGCCACCTACATGATCCCGGAGACGCTTATGACAATTGTCGGAGCTTACTATGTCGGAAGCCTGTTCACCATAACCGAGGCTAAAATCGTCCGCAGACCGGCTTCCGGCAATAAGAACGCGTTCAGTGTTATTGCCGCTCTGCCTGTGGTTTTGGCAGTAGTGGTGTCCGCCGCGTTCATCTTCGGCATGATGCAGAACCCCGACGATGGCTCGTTCGATATCTCCGCCATCTCCGGCTACGGCATTAACAGCTGGGTGCCGGTAATAGTCAGCATGATTCTGGGCGTGGTGATATCTATAGCGGTTGCCGTTTACGGCAAGGTTAAGAGGAGCACGAAGTAATCGCTGCTCGTAGATATGAGAAAATCCCCGCGAAGCTCAGCTTTGCGGGGGATTTTTGCGGCTGGAGTTGATGGATTTAAGAGCGGCTTCGGGTTGTTGGTTCTTCTTTCGAGGCTTATTATGTGGTGGGTTTCCGACCGGCGCGCCCTTATAGTTCTGTGTTCTATCGCAGTTCCTTGGAAACCATGCCGAGTGCGGGCGGAGGTCTGGACGGCACGGTCGTCCATGCGCAGAACGCGTAGACCTCTGCTGCCTCGGACTGTTTGGGGTGCGCCTATTGCTGTGCGAAACGCTTGATACTGTTTACTCTTGACGAATCTCTGAATAAGTAGTATCATAGAAGCGCTTTACAAAAATCGAAAGGCTGTTTTTAATGTTCACAATCGCTCTGTCAAACGTTTTACTCACACTTTTTTACGCGCTTCCCGGCTTTGCGCTGTGCAAATCGAAAAAGGCGACTGCCAAGCACCTGCCCACACTTTCGGCAGTGCTGGTTTACATCTGCTCGCCCTGCATGATAATAAGCGCGTTTCTGGGGCTTGATTACCGCCCCGAGGATTTCAAGCGGATGGGCATTTTCTTTGTGATTACCCTTGCGCTCCAGGCGGCGTTCATGTTGATTCTTCGCCTGATTTTCTCGAAAAATTTTTCGGACAGCAAGTACCGTATGCTCACCATCGGCTCGGTTATGGGAAACGTCGGCTTTTTCGGGCTTCCTATCATCCGTGCGATGCTTCCTGAAAGCCCGGAGGCGGCTTGCTATTCCGCCGTATACGTCCTGTCAATGAATATGCTGGTCTTCACCGCCGGCGTCTTCTGCCTTACTGGGGATAAGAAGTTTATGTCGGTGAAGAACGCCATCATCAACCCAAGCTCGCTTGCGGCGGTGGTCGCCATCCCGCTGTATATATCGGGTGCCGGAAGATTTCTTTGCGAATCAGGGCTTGAAATTGCGGTGAATGCCGTTGACCTTGTGGGAAAGATGACAACCCCGCTGTGCATGATAATCTTGGGAATACGCCTTGCCGAGGTGGACTTCAAATCGCTTTTTATGCGACCCTTCGTCTACCTTACCTGCGCCTGCAAGCTGTTGATTTATCCTCTTTTCTGCTACGGTGCGGTGTATTTTCTGCCGCTTGACGCGGCTTTCAAGGCGAGCATTCTGATACTGTCCTCGGTGCCGTGCGCGTCCATCATCCTCAACCTCGCCGAGATGCACAAAAGTGAGACCGAGCTTGCCGCCAACAGCGTACTGCTTTCTACGCTGATGTGCTTTATTACGATTCCTTTGCTGGCACTGCTTATATAGCGCATATAGGTTGACAAAAAGGTCCTGCCCGCAAAGGCAAGACCTTTTTGCATAATGAAAAAGCTTAAGGTGTTATAGCGTCATGATATTGTTTTTGATGGAAGACATCCTCCCAGGCGAATATAGTGGGCTTATTATTCGTTGGGCAGAAACAGATTAACGGTATAGCTGCCCTTGCCAAGTATATACATGGCGGCTAAAATCATATATGCCACAATGCCGCAGTGTCCGCTTATTATATATCCTGTTTTGCTCGAGCGATTGTCGCTGACGAATTCGATGATTTTGTTTTCGGTGAATAAAAGCAGAAGCTCGTTAAGACGCGAAAGCTCGATACCTGCTTTATCTATGATTTCCTGCTTGGGTATAGGATGGTCGCAGGAAAGCGAAAGAATCAGTTTCTGCCCATCCTCACTGCAAAGCGCGTTCATCAGCTCGACAGTAGCCGAATCCGACGGCGAAAGGCTTTTTATCAGAGATGATTTTACAACGCAGGCTATGCCCTCGTCATCCCAAATCTTTGTGCCGAACGGTCTTATGATTCTGAGATTGCCCCCGCGCTTGCTTTCCTCCTGAATCTTCTGATTTCCTGTTTCCGCGAAGTATATGCCCTTCCACATCTTCCATAAGTCTTCGCCAAGCTCTTGGAGAAGACTATTATTATAGCGTTCGCTGTTGGCAGTCGCCCAGATGAATTCCGTTCCGAGCTGCTCGATCTTGCCTGCAACGGCTTCTATATCGCCGTCGGATTCGGTTTCGAGCAGAACGTCCGTGGAAACCTTGTATACGTCGCTGATGGCTTTAAGATTGAAGCAGTCGGGCAGACAGTCGCCCGCCTCCCATTTTGAAATAGCCTGCGGAGATACGCACAACATTTGCGCAACCTCCTCCTGAGTCATGCCGAGTCTTTTTCTGTGATTGCGAAGCTTTTCGCCGAATATTTTCTGATCCAACATATATTAGTCCTCCTTATTTTTCGGGACGGCCATCCTGTGATTACATCATATCACGGAAAAATTCAACTTGCAATAGTATTTTTGTTGAGTTTTGTTCGAGAAATTCTACCTGAGGTTGAATTGCTGCTGTTTCGCAGACATCATGCATTAATAAGTAAAAGGCCTTGCCCATAAAAGCGATACTCATATAGAAGAATGCCCAAAAGCAGCTTTTTAACTGCTTTCGGGCATGGTTTTTGTTGCTTGTTTAGTTACGTAAATTACAATTTGTAAAACTATTCAAGCCATTGAATAAATGCTGTTTTATCTGTACTATTATATCCTGCATTGCTATAAAAATTAAGTGTTGCTTCTTCCTTTGAACCAGTAAGTAACATCATTTTATAGCAATTTGCTTTTTGTGCTATTTCTTTAGCATAATTAAGGCATTCTGTTGCGTATCCTTTTCCACGATATTCTGTATGCGTAACAACATTTTCAACAAATGCATATGGTCTGATATTTCTTGTTAAGTTTGGAATAATCACACAGACACAAGAGAAACAATTTTGCCATCTATATTATTAACGATAATATGATGATTCTCATCTTTGATAATACTGTTCCAAGTTCTTCTTAAATGCTCTGTCATTTCTGGAATAGACTTCTCATGCAAGCATAAATACAATTGCAATAATTCATTTAAGTCGTTTTCAGCAACCTCTCTAACCATATGACACCTCACTAAATCCCGATTTATCTTAGTAAAACTATACAGCAAAAAAGCCGTTATGTCAACAAAACGCCATAGTATTTTGGACTTACAAGCAAAATACTATGGCTGATTTTCCTATATGAGTACTTTCTTAGCTTTTATCAAACATATTCGGGATTCCCGAAAGCTAAACCTCCTCAACGCAATCGCACTTAGCAATAGTATCAATCGAGCCGTCCGGGTTATATTTAAACTCCGCCACACAGACGCTTCTGTGGAACAGGCTTCCGCCTTCAAGCTGGGCTGTGTGGTAGAACAGATATGATTTTCCCTTGAAATCGGCGATTCCGGCGTGATTAGTGAACGTTCCACCCTCCTCGGTCATAAGCACTCCGCCGTAGACCCAAGGACCTGTGGGGGACGTCGATGTTGAATAGGCAAGATGTTCGCTTCCCTTGCCCTCGCCGAACGCGGAGTAGACCATATAATAAATGCCGTTGCGCTTGTAGAACCAAGGACCCTCGGCATAGGTGGTGCCGGTCATGTGTCCGCCCTTAGCGAAGGATTCTATTGTCATTGGGATTTTTTGCACTCCGACGCTCTCGTCATAGGAAACCATGTCTTCGTTGAGAAGGACATATCTAAGCTCGGGGTTGCCGAAGTAGAGGTACGCCTGACCGTCGTCATCAATAAAAACGGTAGGGTCGATATCGTTCCAATCGCCCTCGTCTACAAGCGGGTGACCGATGTCGGTAAAAGGACCTGTCGGGCTTTCTGATACACCCACGGCTATTGCCATGCCGCCGTTTTTCTTGTGAACCGGGCAGTAGAGGTAGAATTTGCCGCCGCGCTCAACGCACTGTGGCGCCCATGCTCTGTCCTGAGCCCAAGGGATATCCTTTGTAAGGGAGAAGACTGCGCCGTGATCTTCCCAGTCCACCATGTTTTTGGTGGAGAAGCAGTGCCAGTCGAACATGGTGTAGAAGTCGTTTATCAGGGTGTTTTCATCGTGAGAGGTGTATAGATAGAGGGTGTCGCCGTAAACCATCGGCGCAGGGTCGGCGGTGTAGACAGAGGTTATTATGGGATTGGGGCGGGTGCGCTTTGTGTTGTTCATATCGTTTATGTTCCTTTCAATATTGATGGTTAATTAGTATTATGATTATAGCAGACCGCGGCAGGAATTGCAATTGTTTTTCGCGGGAACTTATTTGACTTATCCTAAGAATTGGCGTATAATACTGTAAACTTTTAGATTGGACGCAAGCGGGGATATCGCGCAGGAATCCCGGAAAAACCTGTGCAAGTGGGGACAGGACTTTTTTAAGCCATGCAGGTATAATATAATCACGCAAGGAGGAAAGATGTCTATGTCTATAGAGCTTATTCAGCGTGCCATCTGCTATATGGAGGAGCATATTCTATAGGATATTAACTACGCGAGGTTTCGAAGTATGGTGTGCGCCCGAAATTTGCGGCAGGGCGGTTTCTATAGCCTTGGTCAGGGCGCACACTCTGACCAAACTGCGGCATACAGCCAATTACGGCACATGGCTCTTGAAAATCCGTGTATCATAAGGTATAATGGCATATAGAATAGTAAATCAGCAGGGAGAAATCATGAAATCCGTTTACATCTGCAAAATCCCAAGCATAGAAGAAATGAACACAAAATGGGACTATGAAATAGCTCACAGCGGCGAAGACAGGGGCAACTGGATCATCTGGAAGAAAGAGAACATCTCGCGGTTTAAGCGTGGGGAGATTATTCCGTATTATGGGATTCTCGGCGGGGATATTATCTGCGAAGCAACAGCGAATATCTCCCCAAATGCGGTTCAGAACAGTGGTGGACTTGTAGGAGATACCACCGCCTACCTATCCGCTTTCAGGACGATACCCGAATATCAGGGCAGAGGGTATTTTTCGGCATTGTTCAGGTACATGGTCAATGATTTAAAGGATAGAGGATACACAAAGCTGACGCTGGGTGTAGAGCCAACAGAAGAGAAAAACAGGCAGATATACAGTCATTACGGCTTTACAGAATACATCAAATCGTCGACCGAGACTTATCCCGACGGAACGGTTATAGATGTGGATTACTTTGCGAAAGGTATCTGAGATGATTTCCGATTTTTGGGATCGGCGGGATGGAATACAAAATCAAAAAAGAAAGGTCTGATATCATGAGAATTTACTGCATATGGGAGCATAACGGCGGAGACAGCATAATATATTCCCGTGATTTCATCGGTGCATACGCAAGAGGAGCTTCCAAGGAAGAAGCTCTTATAAAAATTCCGGCTGAAATGCGCTCGTATCTTAGCTGGGCAGGGAAGTCTGTGCCGGACTGCCTTGAAGCCGAAATCGTACAGGAAAAACCATCGGAGCTCAACGTTTGCGACGCTGATTCCGATGTTATATTCGACTCTGAAAGAGAGCCGCTCGGCGCATCCGAATATGCCGAACTGAAAGCGCTGGCAATGAAATCTGCACGCGATTTTCTGGCGCTTTACAATGCCATCCCTGACAAAAACAAAAGCGCGCTTCCGGCAAGAAAGACCTTTTACGGCGACATTCCCCGCACCGCGTTTGAGATGTACGAGCACACCAAGAACGTCAACGACTACTACTTCGGCGAAATAGACGTTCCCGCCGACAACGCGGGGGATATCGTGCAGTGCCGCCAAAAAGGCTTTGAGCTTCTGGAAGGTCAGCCGGACTTTCTGGATAAGGAAGTTATAGTCGGAAGCTATGACGAGGAATGGTCTTTAAGAAAGGTTCTGCGCAGATTCATCTGGCACGACAGAATCCACGCCAAGGCAATGTATAAAATGGCTATAAAGACATTTGGTGAGGGTGCTGTGCCGGATGTCTTCCGCTTCGGAATCTGATTTGTTTCTTATTTTGAGGGCTGCGGCTCTTTTCTTGATTTTGCGAGGAACAATATTTTGGTAATATAAGAAGCAGTAAATAAATCCGCTTGACAAGCATATAATAATATGGTACAATATATTGTACAATAAAGTGTACGAAAGGAGCATTATATATGCTTGCAGTAAATTATTCAACAATCAGAGAGAATCTTAAAACCTACTGCGACCGTGTTACCGACAACAACGAAACCGTTATAGTAACGCGCAAGGGCGAAAAAAACGTTGTTATTATCAGCCTCGACGAGTGGAATGCCCTTCAAAAGGCGGCTCGCAACGCCGAGTATCTCGGCAAATTAGACCGCGCCATAGCCGATATAAAAGCCGGCAGGGTGGTTGTCAAGAGTATTGAGGAATTAGAGGCTATGGAAAATGAATAACCTCACATTTGCGCCCGTCGCTTGGGACGAGTACCTCTATTGGCAGACTCAGGACAAAAAGACTCTGCGTCGCATCAATCAGCTTTTAAAGGATATTCAGCGTTCAAGCTTTGATGGTATCGGAAAGCCCGAGCCGCTTAAAAATCGGGATGGCTGTTGGAGCAGGCGGATCGACGAAAAGAACAGGCTTGTTTATACTGTCGGCGGTGACAATGGCATTATGATAGTGTCGCTGAGAGGTCACTACGAAGATTGATTTTTGCAGTCAGCAGGGGTCTTGCAAAATCCATCGGCATGGTGTATAATATATTGTGATATACTGCGGGAGGATAGGTGCGCTGCCATGAAAATCCCGCCAGTGGGATGGCATCCCATATAACTCACAAAAAAGGAGAAAAACCATGCAGATTATAGAGAACAAGACCTTTGACGCCGAGCGCGCTCTTTATGGCATTAAGGGAGTGACGGCGATAAAATGCTCCTTTGACGGACCTGCCGACGGCGAAAGCGCCTTCAAGGAGGGCACCGACATTGCCGTGCGCGATTGCTATTTCAACCTGCGCTACCCCTTCTGGCATGACCACGGTCTGAAAATTGCCGATTCCGAGATGACCCCCAACTGCCGCGCCGCCCTTTGGTATTCCGATGGAATCGAAATTACAAACACCCAAATGCACGGCATAAAGGCTTTGAGAGAGTGTAAGGATATCTCAATCCGCAATTGCGACATCATCTCGCCGGAGTTTGGTTGGTCATCTTCAAATATTAGGATGGAGGACACCTCCGCCGTCAGCGAATATTTCATGATGCGCGCTGGGGATATCACCCTGAAAAAGGTGCATTTCACCGGAAAGTACTCCTTCCAGTACGTCAAAAACGCCGTATTTGAAAACTGCGTCTTCGACACCAAGGATGCTTTCTGGCACGGCGAGAATATGACGGTCAGAAACAGCGTTATCAAGGGCGAATATCTGGCGTGGTATTCTGATGGCTTAACGCTCGAAAACTGCAAGATTATCGGCACTCAGCCGTTCTGCTACTGCAAGAACCTCAGACTCATCAACTGTGAGATGATAGACTGCGACCTGGCGTTTGAAAAGTCGGAGGTCGAGGCGGAAATCACTACGCCGGTTATAAGCATTAAGAATCCCAAGTCGGGAAGGATTACCGTGCCCGAGGTCGGGGAGATTATCCGGGATGATCCGGATTCCATGGGGGAGATTGTTGTTACTCAGGGATAGCTTATGATTCGGAAGCAGAACAGGAGAATTAAAATGCAGATAGTACCGACAATTAATTTCGGCGGTAATTGCCGCGAAGCAATTCATATGTATGAAAAAGCCTTCAGCGGAAGAATCAGCTGTCTGATTACATATGAGCAAGCCAACGACCCTGCGTTCAATCCATTGCTCAAGGAAAATCAAAGGGACTATGTATATCATTCCGAGCTCGTGCTGAACGACCAAAAAATCATCATGAGCGACCATGTGGATATCGAATTTACAACCTGCTATTCAAACTTCCTCACCGTTATGTTTGACACCAAGGAGGAGGTCATGCGGGCGTATGAAATCATGAAGGACGGCAGTAAGACGATATATCCGATTGGTGCCACCGCCTACAGCTCCTGCCGTGTGGTTTTTGTCGATAAATTCGGTATTCGTTGGGGACTTATGACAGAGCAGACGGAACGGTGAATTAATAATCATAAATTAAGAGAGCGCGGCTGATAGCTTCGCTCTCTTTCAATTTATAGCAGGATTATTTACTTAGAATCCATCGGCGACCACATCACATGGCACTTGGCGTCGCAAGCCGCCGCTTGTAGCGCAGGTACTCTCCGCATATACATTTTATAGCATGGATACTTCCTTCATATGCTTCTTATAGCAGAGGTATTTCCCTACGCATACAAATCCCGATTCCTCTAAGATTTCCTGTCCCTCATCCTCGCAGAAGAATGTCATGTATTTTCCCCCGCGAGCCTTTGCGTCGGTCAGCGCGGCGTTTATCAGCTTGCGGAACAGCTCGGGATTGTAAACGCCGTCCCTGAAGTCTATGCCAAAGACCTCGAACCAGTCGTCGTCGGCGTTGGTGTAGTATATGGCCCCTGTCGGTTCGCCGCCGGAGAATCCCGCAAAGATTGTCCAGTTGGAAAAGGCATCGTATATCCTATCCGAGTTCCAATACATATCCGCCTCCGCCCGGGCGTGAATCTCTCTGAAAATCGTGTAGTTTTCCTTTGTAATCGGGATGATATCGCCGCCCACCAGTGCAGGCTCGAGATTATCCAGAAAAGCAGTGTTGTTGTAATCCGATTCAATACATTCAAAGCCGTTAGCCGACAGATAGCCGACGGCGGCAGTGTTCTCGGCGGGATATCCTAAATACAAATCGTAGCCCGGAAATTTGGCCTCGGCAAAGTCCAGAAATTCCCGCAAGGCCTCTTCAGTGGCCGTTCTGACGTTGAAGGCGGCGGTTGATAAATACCTATCCTCGGGAATCCAATAATAGTGAATCCAGCCCTCCACGGTGCCGCTTAGCTCAAACAGCAGAATCTCCTCAGTATCGTCCGAAAATGCCTGCTTGGCGCGCTCAATGAACATTTCCTTGGTCTTGATACCGTCGTTGTAGGTCGGATAACCCGACTTTGACGACTCTAAGGCGAGGGTGTATGCGAAATCTATATATTTTTCAAACTCCTGTTCTGTGCATTTTCTCAGCATGGTATGTCTCCTGTAAGCTTTAATCTGCCTGTGCAGAACTGTTATTCTGCCGCTCTATCCGGGCAATCTCAGACTATCTCATTCATCAGCCCGCACGCCTTAGTGCAGTCCTCAAGCTGTAATCCCTTAAGCGCGTCGACAAATACAAGATGCCTTTTTATTTCATTATCGGATGAATAATTGTCTCCAAAACAATCATCCAGTATAGCGTACTTCTTTATTTCGGGATGGTCACGAAGATACGCTTTTATCTCGTCCGTCCGCTTTTCATACTTGGCTTCGCAGGCAGTCACATCGGCTATGGCAACGTTATAGCGGGATAGTGTTTCGGTGAGCATATTCCAGTTATCCCGAAGCATATTATTTGACCTTTCGCAGTCCCTGCTTCCAAAGCGCCAGTCGGATATTACAACAACCTGCGCATTGCATCTATGTACTAAATCCGCGAGCTGCTTGACAGCCTCGGGGATAAGCTCCTGATAATACAAATCGGGATTAAAGACGTTCAGAACGCCGTCAATATCCAAAAAGACGGTGAAGGGATTTTGTTTGATTTTTTCCTCCGCTATCGTGAGAATATCACAACACCATTTTTCGGTGGCAGCAACATCCGTGCAGAGGTCGTATATTATGCTTTCGCCCTCCTTAAGTGCCCGCTCGTATTGCTCCTTAGAAAGATCCCCACAGTTATATGCGGCGTCCAGCTCGTCCCTGTCTTCGATAACGACATCTCCGCTCGGCGTAAACGTGACATCTAAATACTCATCCATAAACGCGACAACGCCGTCGTCGTCAATCAGCACGCTGTCAATCACATCGACATACCACGCCGACACGCGCCTGTCGCGAGTGAACATTGCCGTGATGGAGCGTTTTTGCCCGTCCGGTATCAGGGTAAGCCAGCACATTCCATTTCCGCTAACCGGGGATTTGCCCGCCTTCGGGAAGAAATCCCAATAATAATACTCGCCGTCGGTCAGGTAATTTATTGCCGCCCAGCCGGTGAATATATCGTTCTCCATACGCATTTGATGATATGGGAAGTATTGAAAGCCCCATTTTAGCTCCCTTGTAAGACGCTTTTTAGTCATGCTTGTCATTGCTCCACCCTCCTGCTAAAAACACTGTCAATATCGCTTAAATTCATTTCTGAAATATTCATGTCCTGCTCCTGTTTATAAACTATAAATTTGAAGTAAAAAAGCACCCGCCCGATTGGCTTACTGCAAATGCAATCCTCTTAAAACTATGTAGTTACAATAACAAATAAACAGTAATCTGCATTTTCATTTCCTGACCCGTTCCAATATCCAAGATGTAACCGGTCTGAAAACAAGATAAATCCCATACCCAATCACTCCGCCGACTGTATTTGTGATTAAATCGGTGATATCCGCTGAGCGAAAACCGTCAATGAGCGGCTGAAGCAGTTCAATGCCCAAGCTCATCAAAAAGCAGAACAGCACAGTCTTTAAGAATCCGGCATGAGGGGAGCACGTCATGGGATAAAGAAAGCCGAACGGCACTGTCATAATTACATTAAGCAAAACCTGCCTGATAAAATCTCCCCGACCGGATAAAACATCAATGAACGGAACCATATTCATAAAATCGTATGGATGATTCAGAATGAACGGCAGAGAGGTTATCACCGGCATAAGTGTAACGAGAGCCACGAGGGAGAGATATACGTAGAAAAGCGTTCTGACGAGCAGTATATCCCTGCCTTTTTGCTTCCACTTTTTGTATAGAACAAAAGTGTATATAAGAGCCAATGCTATAAAATCTATCAGATATTTCATAATATTCCTTTAATCCTTTCAAAAATCTTGATTTATTGCTGTCAATAATTGCCCGACAATCAAACTATATCACATATCCCATCCAATGTCAAACAACCCCGCCGCAAAGCCGAATTGAGCGATTTAGCCTTGCAGCGGGGTGAGGGGACGGGATAATCACCAAAAACTATTTCTTCAAATTCCCATTAGCAGGATTCTCAATAACCCTGCCGTCCTTGGTGAAGCGCGAGCCGTGGCAGGGGCAGTCCCATGTGTGCTCCACAGGGTTCCATTTCAGCGCACAGCCCAGATGGGGGCATCTTTTCGCAGTCGGCGTAAGAAGATTCACCACCGCCTCGAAGCCGTTCGCTAAAAGCTGGGGCTTTAAAATGCTCCTTGACGGCGAAAACAGCCCGGCATACTTGCTTTTCCCGCCAGATACCATCGTGCTGAGCATAAGTGCGGATAGCATTGAGCCGGTCATGCCCCACTTGTTGAAGCCAGTGGCGGTGTAAAGCCCGGCTGTGCTCTGCGAATATCTTCCGACATACGGCATTGCATCCAGGCTCATGCAGTCCTGCGCCGCCCAGTGGCAGACCTCCTGCGCCTGCGGGTACTTCTCACCAGCAATGCGCCGAAGCTCGGCATAGCTTCCGCCCTGCTTGCCGGTTCTATGCGACCCTCCGCCCAGCAAAAGATAATCCCGATAATTTCTAAAAGACAGCCCCGACTTGTTCTCATCCAGATACATACCATTAACGTCGGCAGCGTTTTTCAGGGCTATCACGTAGGAGCGGTGCTGGTAGAGCTTTAAGAAGTAGCTTCCGTGCTTGTTTATAAAAGGAAAGTGCGTACAGACTATAACCTTGTCCGCGCGTATCTTTCCTTTTTCGGTGACGGCGGTTTTGCCGCGCATCTCCCTAACGAAGGTGTTTTCATAGATGTTCAAATCTTTTGCGATATGAGCGACGAATTGAAGGGGATTAAACTGCGCCTGATTTTTCACCTTCACCGCGCACTCGGTATATATCGGCAGGGGAAGCTGGGCGGCGTACTCCGCCTTGCAGCCGATGGTCTTCATGGCTTCAAGCTCCCGCTCGATTTTGTCGGGGCTGGTAGCTGTGTAGACGTAGTTGTCCTTTCGCTCAAAGCTGCAGTCGGCATCCTGCGCCAGAGCACAAAGCTTCTCAAAAGCTTCCTTGTTGGCAAGGTAGTACCCCTGCGCCGCGTTTCTGCCGAGGGATTTTAAAAGCTTATCATAGATAAGCCCATGCTGATAGGTGATTTTGGCGGTGGTGTTGCCGGTGGTTCCGCCGCAAATCCTGTCCTTTTCGACTAAGATGTAATTCGTTCCCTGCTTTTCAAGGAGATACGCCGTCAGGATTCCTGCCATGCCTCCGCCTATTATAAGCACGTCGCACTTTTTGTCCCCCTCAAGCCGCTTGAAGCTCGGCATAGAGGAAGTTTCCCGCCAGATAGATGACATTTTCAGCCCACCCTTTCAATATGTCTTTATAAGGATTATTGTGCCATGATTTGGGCGGGATATTCGTTTTCAGCGCAAAAAGCCCCATGCTAATGTATTCAGCATGGGGAAATGTGAATGTTGGGATGTTTAAATATGGAAATGTCTCAAGCCTTTCTTATGGGATGCCGAATCACGGTTTTAAGCCCTTCCGGCTTAGCCCTCCTCGGGTCGGAAAGATATATCTCATGATGTCTGCGCTCGTTCGAAAAATCGTTGACATAGCCGTTTTGGGCGATGAAATCATCCATCAGTGCAATGGTTGCAGGCTCGCTGTCGTAGCTGCCTATATGCATGATTTGCACGCACAATCCCTCTTCAAGCGTGAGAAATTCAGCTGCGGAAAAATCCTTTCCTTTTTTCTTCTGAGCGGTCTCAACTGCCCAGTCAAAGTCAGTCTTGGTGACAAAATCCGGCAGTCGAATCACCGATATCCACTCAAAGCCGGACTTGTCGGAGTAGTCAATAGCTCCGCCGCCGTGCTGTCTCCAAAAGCCCTCCAACGGCGGGACTACATAGTCAAAATACCCCTCGATTCGCTTGTCGCCGAGCTTGCTCATCTTAATCGTGAAGGAAAGGGCGTAGAGCGTTTCGATGGCGCGCTTATATGCTCCGCCCTCGGCATTGGGGTCGCCCTCGCCGCGAACGGCTACGAAGTTCATCTTGGGTATCGTCACTATCGACGGCTTTTTGCTTGGCAGATAGAATTCCTTGTATTCCTTTTTGTAATCGAACGGCATGGCGTTATCCTTTCTTGGTCGGGTCGTCCTCTCTCCTGAAAAAGTATTTTCGCTCAGGGGAGTATTTTTTTGATGTGATGTGAATTGCAAGCTCCTCGGTCGAGCTTATCCCGGCAACGCTCACCGCAGCCCAGCAGTAGGGAATAGCCGCAGGGGTGGTGATGACATACGCGATAATGAATACCATCAGTCCGGTAAGCTTGTTGAGATATGTGTGCACAGCGGCAAATCTTCCGAATTTAAGGTATGCACAGAGGTAGGAAAGCGCGCGTATCCCAAGAACAGTGTAAAGGGTGTACCAGATGGCATCAGGCAGAACCTCAGTAAGGGTGGGGAATATCCTTATTGCAAGACAGCTGTAAAAGGTAAGGTCGGATATGCTGTCAAGCCGCGCTCCAAGCTCACTTTCAGTGTTGGTTTTTCTGGCGATGAAGCCATCCAGCACGTCGGTAACGCCGGTAAGGGTATATATTATGTAGAATACCGCTGTAAACGGAGTTACAAGCAACAGCACCGCCGAGCCGATTATCCGCGCGATGGTCAGCAGGTTTGGCAATGTTAAGATTTTTGGCGTATTGTTTGTGTTTTTATTTTTCATTCAGTCAACTTCCAATATAGTCAATAAGCGGGGAAACGGCTTACTAAGCCTTTCACCATAGCTTACATTGTACACTCTTTCCCGAAAAAAGTCAATAACACTGCGCTGATACGCAAAAAGCAGGCGGTGAAACGCATATTTCACTGCCTGTTATGATATTCTTATCCTGTTATTTTGCGTCTATCCGCAGTTCTTCTCTATGTACCCCTTTACCTCGTTCGGCGCTATGCCCAAGGCAAAGCCTAGCTCGCCGTATAGGATATCCTGAGCCATCTTAAAATACTTTGAATCCACCGCCGGAAGATTCTTTTTCAGCGGTATAAGCTCGCGCTGCTTCTCGAAGATGTGACGGATTACTTTTATCAGCTTTTCACATTCATATGTACGAACAAGCTCCTTATAGAACGCAGCCGCAAGCTTAGCATCCCTTGGTACATCCAGCTCAGAGCTTATGTCTTTTATGTGCTTAACAAGCTCTTGCGCGCGCTCCTTTGTTATCACCCTGCGCATTATTATGGTAGAGTCGGTCGGAGTGTATATTTTTCCGCTCTTGTAAACCGGCACAAGGGTATAGTACTCCTTTTCTTTGTCCAATCCTGTTATATCCGTCCTGCCTATGCTTTCTATTCTGCAAATTCCTTCGCTGCCATAAACAACGTACTCGTTAACGCAAAACATATTTCCCCTTCTGTTCTTATAATATCTTTTATATAAGACATTATAACACTTTTTTAATGAAAATGTAAGGGGTGATTCCATGTTTCTCACAAAATCGCCGTTTTAACAATATACTTCAAGATGTTTTTGTTGAAACTGCATAATACTAATTTTGGTCTAAAGTGAAGCCAAAAAAACGGGAAATCAGCATTGTACCCGCTTTTTGGGACACTTTTTAACGCAGAATAAGTATTACTATTATTTGCTTAAGTTACCGTGTTTTCCTTTAAAATCCGACCTGTAATAAACGCCGACGCATTTTCAAGGGTTGTCTTAGCGATTGCTTCCAGCGCCTCGGCCGTCAGAAAGCCCTGATGTGATGTTACAATGACATTCGGGAAGGATAAAAGCCTTGCAGTTACCGAGCTTTCAAGTATATCATCCTCGCGGTTTTCAAAGACGTTCGGGGTCTCCTCCTCGTAGACGTCCAAGCCCACTCCGCTGAACTTATGGGAGCGGATGCCTTTGATTAAATCCTCAGTGCTGATGAGCGCCCCGCGTGATGTGTTTACAAGTATCACCCCAGGCTTCATTCTGTTTATGGCTTCAAGGTTAATCATGTGATAGCTCTCCTCGGTAAGCGGGCAGTGGAGCGAGATAAGGTCGCTCTTTTGGTAAAGCTCGTCCCGCGTGACATATTCGATATAGTCTATGTCGGTTCGGGGGTACTTGTCATACGCGATAACCCTCATTCCCAAGCCGCTGCAGATTTTTGCCATAGCTGCGCCGATTCTGCCGGTGCCGACGATTCCTGCGGTCTTGCCGCTGAAGTTAAAGCCGGTCAAGCCCGCAAGGCTGAAATTATTCTCCCGCACACGGATGTACGCCTTGTGAAGCCTTCGGTTGACCGCAAAGGCAAGCGCCGCTGCGTGTTCTGCAATGGCTTCGGGGGAGTATGCGGGCACGCGCAAGACCCGGATATCCTGCTCCTTGGCGGCGGATATGTCAACGTTGTTAACGCCTGCGCAGCGCATAAGGATAAGCTTGACCCCGAACGCTTTTAAGCTCCTGATGATGTCACCGTTCACCTCGGACGCCACAAACAGGCATACCGCGTCATACCCCTGAGCCAAGCGGACGGTCTGGGCACTCAAATCGGGCTGGATGTAATCTATTTCAATGCCGGGGAAATCGGCAAGAAGGCTGTTGAAGGATGCTTCGTCGTAGGGCTTGGAATCGTAGAATAGGATTTTCATGGGGAACTCCTGTATAAAAGATATTTTCGCTATTTTCCCCTGATTTTATTGGATTATCCGCCCACGCAAAAGAAAATCCCCCGCACAAATCATGCAGGGGATGATAGACCCAATTCACTGTTTCCGGCAGGCTCTGACAATCTCGCCCACGGTGTCCTCGTCGAGATATTCTATTATCGGCTTGATGGATTTAAGACCGTTGCGGTTGACCTCAGCCATGGCAATCTCGCCGAGCTTGTCCTCGTCGATATACTGCGCTATCGGTATGATTCCCGCTATACTGCCGCTGTGATTGACTTCCACCATGGCGATATCCCCGAGTATGTCTTCGTCCAGATATTCCGCAAGCGGGATAATGCCCTTGATTCCGTTCTTCTTGACCTCCTCCATTGCGATTTCGCCGAGCTTGTCTTCGTCGATGTATTCGGCAATAGGGATTATGTCTGCTATGCCGCGGTATTTTACCTCTTCCATAGCGATATCGCCAAGCTTATCTTCATCAATATATTCCGCAATCGGTATGATTCCTTTAATTCCGTTGCGCTTGACTTCTTCCATAGCGATATCCCCGAGCTTGTCCTCATCAATGTATTCGGCAATAGGGATTATGCCCGAAATGCCGTTGCGCTCGACCTCTTTCATGGCAATCTCGCCGAGCATATCCTCGTCTATGGTTTCAGCTATGTTTATGATAGCCGAAATGCCCTGCGCCTCGTAGAGCTTGTCGGCGAATTCGCCGATGTCGTCGTCGCTCAGATAGGGCAGGAGCCAGTCGAGGCTGTCATCGTCATCATCCGCATTATTGTCGGAAATGCTGTCGTCCGAATTGATGGTGAAATTGCAGGAGTTGTTTTCGTTCATATTGGGGTAGACCCTCTTGCCGTTCACGACAACCACTGTTTTGCCGTTCTTGCTTTCATAGAACTGCGAAGCCTTCATATCATCCGAAGCGGCATTAACCTGTTCCTCAGCAGCCTTAACCATCCTATCGGCAGACTCCATTGCTTCGGCGGTTATCTTTCCGAAATCGGAGCCTAACTGCTCACGAACATTCTTTACCTGCTCCTGCGCAAGCCTCATCTGCTCCTTTGCCGCCGCCATGACTTCGGCGCTTTTCTTTCTCATATTTTCAAATCGCTCGGCTATGCCGTCAACACTGCCTACCACCTTTTCCATCTGGTCGGGCTTAAGTATCGGTGCGGCTTCCTTAAGCTCCTCAACGCTCACCTTGTTCTCGCTGACGTATTCCTCTAACTTGCCCTCGGCGGCGCTCTCTATCAGCTCGGATTTTGCGCCCAAGATAACATCAATGCTGGTGCCGAAGATTTCCGCAAGCTCGGGCAGCTTGGAGATATCCGGCATCGAGTTTCCGCGTTCCCAGTTGGAGACTGCCTGGAAGCTTACGTTCATTTTGTCTGCCAGCTCCAGCTGGGTCATGTTCTTAGCCTTGCGAAGCTCCGATATTTTTCTGCCTACCTTTTTCATTACAAACATTTCATTCATCCTTTCCTGTCTTGCTCTTTCGCGATTTTCTTTTGAAAAGAGGGGACCTCTTCCCGAAGCGTGAGCTCCTATAAATCCTTTTTTCATAGCTGTATCTGCCTTTCCGCAAACCGGTTTTGTGTTTGGCTTACGGCAAAATTATACTCCCAAACCGCGAAAAAAGTCTATAAAGCGGTGATTGAAACGGCAGCTTTATGGCTAAAGGGATTGTTGATGCTTTATCCAACCGCGAAAACAGGTAAAATCCCGCAAAGCCTGTTGTCATGCGGGTTTAATCGACTCAAGCAGCGCTTGAATACTATTAAGCGAAGCTTGAATCACATCAAAACCCACCTAATCAGACCGATAATTACCATGTGTGCGGGGTAGAATATATAGAAGAACCACTTATTGAAAGCACTTTTCTTGCCCGGCTCGCCGTTGTAGCATATACCTATCAGCAGGGGAGCGGCGAAAACGCCTATCTGGAAAAGCTGACTGTACCACGGAACTGCAAAGAACATCGACGCAGAGCTGAACACGCCGATTATGAAAAATGCAGTCCACTTCTTTTTTGGCTCGTCCCGGAAGATGTGGAAGCATAAGCACCACAGCACCGCCATAAATGCCCAATCGCCTATGATCGAGATTACGCAGATTGTGATTATCCCGGCGATTTTAAGCCATTTGGGGCATTTTTCGCTGTCCCAGAGGTGTATTGCCATCAATCCCAAAAACAGTGTATATATAACGCCCTGCTCGGGATGGAAGCGTATAAGTCCGCCCTCGTATATCATTATGGGCAGTCTGCCGGTTTCAAAGAAGACGAACGGTACCCATGATACGGCGGCGAATACCGCCATCCTGACAGCATATTTTTTGAAATTGCGCGTGTAGTGATACCCCTCCGCGACGAAAAACGCCATTGTCGGCGCGGTCAGTCTGCCTATAAAGTGCATAATCTGACCGAGCGGGGAGCCCGTCGGCACAAACGCCCACGCGATATGGTCTATGAGCATGGCTATTATTACAATATATTTCAGCTGATTTCGGTTGAGAGATAAGCTTTTCATCCTGATTCCACCTTTTGTTGATGTAAAAGCCGAATAAGGCTCTTCTTTGTTTTAAAGTATTATATCACAATAGGACGGGGATGTCTATAAAAACGAATAATTAATCTTTATTATATAAATAGTTTGACTTTATCGGCGCAAAGCCTTATAATACAAATAACCACAACTATGAATCCCGAAAAGAAAGACCGGTGAACCGCTTGAAAACTTCCTTTGCCGATAATATAAAAAACACCTTTGCAGACTTCGGTCTTCCCAAAAATCTCTTTGCACGGCTGGCAAGCTCATATTTTATAGTCGCAGCCGTTCAGATGATTTTTGCAAGATTCCACAAGACCGACCCTATAAAGGACTGGAAGACCTTTGTAAATTCCGCTTCGATTCCATTTCTGATACTATGGACGGCGATAGCTTTTCTTTGGCTGACGGTCATATACCGCCTGATATCCCGAAAGCTTCCTGAAGTGGACAGCGCGGTGCTGATATCAAGCTCGATGCTCTTTTCGCTCTGTCTTGTCTTCGGCAGCGGGAGCTTTTATGTCGGCGCGGCGTCTGCAATCGTCTGCGCAGTGCTGGCGCTGTATGCTCTCAATAGTATAGGGGATGGCAGCTTGGAGCGTCTGCCGAGGATTCCAGCTGCGGCAATAGTATTCACGCTTTCTGCCGGGGTGATAGTCTTTGTTGCCGCCACAACCATCGCAAATCACAAATGCTTCGGAACAGCCTGCTTCGATATGGGTATATTCGTGCAGACCTTCCATTCGCTCAAAGAGAACCTGACCGCCGCGGTAACCTGCGAACGCGGCGAGCTGATGTCCCACTTCCAGGTTCACGGCTCCTATATTTTCTATCTTTTTCTGCCGATATATGCCCTTATCCCCAAGCCGGAGACTCTTTTGGCGGCGCAGGCGTTCTTTGCCGCCGCTGGTGTTCTGCCGCTCTATCTGATCGCAAAAAGGCGCGGGTTTAAGGGGATTCCGCTTGTATCATGCTGTCTGATATACGTATTCTGCGCCGGGGTGATTCTGCCCTGCTACTACCAGTTCCACGAAAACGCCTTTTTGCCAACCATCCTGATGTGGCTTTTGTATGCCGCAGACAGTGCAAACATCCCGCTGTTTTATATCATGTCCGCGCTGACCTGCATTGTAAAGGAGGATGCCCCGCTTTATGTCATCTGCATAGGGCTGTTCTTTGCCGTGGACTGTGAATCGCGAAAAAAGAAGAAGCACGGAATAATCGCCGCTCTGCTTGCAGCCATATATTTTGTGATTATAATGCGCTGGCTGACAAGCTTCGGCGACGGCGGATATATGACCTCCACCCGCTTCGGTATCCTTATGGCAGACCCGGACGGAGGTTTTGCGGGGATTATCCGCTCAGCGATTGCGAACCCGGGGTATCTTGTAAGCCTTATGCTGAGTGAGAAGACGCTGCTTTTCTTCATTGAGACGATGCTGCCGCTTCTGTTCCTGCCTTTCATGACGGCAAAGCTTCACAGATTCATTTTGATGATACCTTATATTGTCATGAATCTTATAATAGGCTCGGGCTACGGTTATGCCGCAGATATAGGATTTCAGTATATCTTCGGTCCGGCGTGTCTTTTGATTTATCTTGCACTGCGCAACGTCGAGGATATGGGGCGGGAGCGCAGGAACAAAATCCTGATAATCGCGGCGATCGTAACGGTAATCACAACTGTTTCGATGGCTTCGGTAAAGCTTTCGCATATCAACCGCTACAATGCCCGCAGGGACTACTATAACAGTGCGGATGAATGTATTAAGTCGGTGCCGAAGGATGCCTGCGTGCTGGCAAATGCCTTCTTGCTGCCCCACGCCGCCGACAGGGACAGCATATATGAGCTTAAAGTGGATGTGCTCACGCCCGACGGCTCGGGGCTTGCAAATCCCGAAAAGTACGACTTCTGCATACTCTCAACCCACGACCCCATGACCGAGCAGATAACGCCGTTTTTGCAGGATGCCGGCTGGGAGGTCTATGCCACATCCGATGAGGGGTTTGTGGTGGTGTATGTCAGACCGGGGTATATGACTGGCAGAAATCGGATATCATGATGTACAAAAGACTTGGCATATTTAAGCGCCAGGTCTTTTTGTTTTCCGCCATCTGCCATTCAAGCCCCATTTGACCTGTTCTCAAAAACGCAGTTATTGACGGCGAACAAGGGTTCTGGTAGAATTGAATCAACGGAAACGATCGTATCCTGAAAAAATAGAAAGGAGCATTTTATATGCCTTTAAAAATTCATATCGCGGAAAACATTTCACGATTCCGCAAGCAAAAGGGGCTCACGCAGGAGGATCTGGCACAGCGCCTTGGGGTTTCGGCTCAGGCTGTTTCCAACTGGGAGCGCGGGGGATATCCCGACATAACGCTTCTGCCGGCGCTGGCGGCTCACCTCGGGCTGACGATAGACGCGCTTATGGGCAACGGTCCCGAGCAGCAAACCGGCGAGCTTGCCGAAGTAGAGCGCAAATCCCGGGAGCTTTACGATTCCGACCCAGCCGCGCTTATCGAATATATCAAGCCGTACTATTATAAATACCCGCACGAGCTGTGGATAGCGGATCTTCTCTGCGATGCAATCATACGTGAAAAGACGCATCTGCGCGAAAATTATCCGCTTGTAAAGGAGGCAAGCAAGCGCGTCCTGAAGGAGTCGGAATACCGGTGGGACCGCGAAAGAGCCATATGGTTCATGTGTATGGCAAGCCCTGATGATGAGCTTGAGGAGTGGCAGAACCGCTGCCCAGACTTCTACAGCAGCACTGTCTCGGAGATTTTAGAGCAGCGGTTTAAGTATCACGGCCGCAACGAGGAGCTTCTTGCCCGCCACTACATCAACAACTTCAAGACGTTCTGCCATCTTTGTCTGCGGGAGGATATCACAAATCCTTCTGCATTGCTCTCCTTCGACCCGGAAAAGGCGGTGGGTGAGGGAAAATTCATCATCAAAGCAATCAAGGATGTCACCGAGATTGACGGCGAACCTGCTCCGGCATGGTACGGCGCGCTCGGCGAATTCAGCGCAAGGACATCATGGCAGCTTTTCGCGCTCGGCGAGATTGAGGAAGGCTACAAATATCTCGAAGACGCGTTTTACTGGTATGAGAAGTGGACGGATATCCCCGAGGGCACCCTTATGGACGTCGGCGACAGGTACGCCTTTGGCGGAATCAAAATCAAAAAATGCACCGATTATGACTGCTGGCACTTTACCTTACCCGACGGCAGCACCGAGTGGCACCCATACGGGCTGCTGTTCACGGCGGATAAGTTCGACCTTTATCAGGTCATGACCGTCGAAAACGGCGGAGGCTGGTATACCGGCTGCGATGGCTTTGACTGCGTCCGCGGGGAGGAAAGGTTTAAGGAGCTTGTTGGGCGCGCGGAAAGAATCAGGGATAAATGATTTGACTTGAAGCAAAATAAAAAATGGGCACAAGACCATTAGGGAATAGGTCTTGTGCCCGATTTTACGGATATATGAAGTGTTTGAACGGGAAGAGTTGAGCTGTTCAGAAAATTGCTCGTTGGTTTTTCATTTGTGATGATACTGACTTTTTTAGTGATGCACTCGCTTTGCTCGTAGTGATGCCGGCGTTTCGCCTTGCGGTGAAACGCCTACGATGTCGCTCGCTTACGCTCACTGTGATGCGATGCGTTCCTTCACGTGCCTAAGGCGTGTGAAGGAACGCATCACTTCCGACCAATAAAAATAAGATCCCGTAAAAGGGACCTTATTTTTGCTGGCGGAGAGGAAGGGATTCGAACCCTTGTGCCTTTTGGGCAAACGGTTTTCAAGACCGCCTCGTTATGACCGCTTCGATACCTCTCCATTACTTATCGCGGCTAAAGTATAATACCACAAATCGTGCAGTTTGTCAATATCAAAACGTCAAAAACTTTGCCTAATTCTTCCGCAAATTATCTCTTGGGGTTGTCAAACTCCTGCAGAACAAGTATAACGTCCAGATTGCCGTTGCGGGCACGGATTTCGTCGATGAATTCGCGGCGGTCGCAGTTCTTTGGCAGAATCACGTTGTACCTAAGCTCGTAGAGAGCGCCGAAGTCGGTCGTGCGAATCTCCTTAAGGGTGTATTCGTCGGTGTACTTGTCCATAACGCCGTCGAATGCGCCGTCGAAATTGAGATCCTCTGGCACCGTTATTTTAAGGAGCAGATGGTTGTGCCCGGGAACGCCGAATCGCGTAGCTCCTAAAATCGCCATTACCGCACAGAGAGCTACAGTCAGTATGATGGTAACTCCATAGTAGCCGGTTCCGCAGCCGATTCCGATTATCAGCGAGAACAGTAAGCTTACAATGTCGGCAGTGTCCTTGGGGTAGCTCCTTATTCTTAAAAGAGCCAGTGCTCCGCCGAGGGATATAGCCGTCGCAACGTTTGAATTTATGATTATGGTAACGCCCGCCATCAGCGGTGCAAGCATTACCATTGCCGCCGGGAAGGTGGATATGTATCCCTTTGAGCGGCGGGAGAAGATGTATGCGGCGCTCAAAAGCAGTCCTAAAATCAATGCTATTCCAAGGCAGGAGAGTACCCCGCCTACCGACATATCAACTGCGCCTATGCTTGGAAAAAGTGAATCTATCATTACCGTAACCGTTCCTTTCATACTGAATCAAATCTTCTTGGGATTTGCCGTTTGAGTTATATATTTTGATTTCCTGCGATATTTTTTCTGTCGCAGATGTGCATAAATTCGTGTCCGCGGAAGCGGGAGTATTCATTGCCGTATTTTGAAAAGCTGGTCATGTATATCTTTTCCTCGGCGAGGATGTCGGCGAACCATTTTGGAATGGCTCCGCTTATTTTTATCTCCATAAGCACTTCATCTGGATTCAGAAGCTGCTCGCCGTATGAGCCGGAGGAAAGCTTCAGGTCGATCCTGCGCGTGGTTATCGCCCTGTCGAAGGTGACGCGGAAATCCGGGTCGTCCGCACCGAAGAAGGCTATGCGCTCATAGCTTAAATAAAGCGCAGGTTTCACCTTATTCCGCTCGAAGTAGTACTCTATTTCGTTGAGGACCTGATTTACAAGGTAATCGTCCGTTTCCGGGCGCTCGCCATGATTGATGAACGCCTTTGCCTGGGCATATGTAAGCTTTACGCGGCGTTTTACCACAACGCCTGTTACCTTCCGCTTTATTTCAAGGAAAACATCATCCTCATCAGTCGGGACGACATAGGAGCGCATTCTGAATTTCTCCTTGAACTTCGGCTTCGGTTTATGCGACGAGCGGCGGATGACGCTGTTATTGTCATCATCAAAATAGATGTTATATATGCTGTATATACTGCCGTTTTTGCAGTAAGCGTCGTAAACCATGCCGTAGTCAATGATCTTGCGCCGGACGTTTTCAAACTGCTCGGTGGTGAGAAGAAACTTCTTTTCCCTGCGCTTAAACACTAATTTTGGCATTGCTTTTCCACTTCCTTCAAATTGGCTCTGCCGGCTTACCACTTTTCAAAACCGGTGCGTCACACAAAGGTATTGTATCATATTTCTACATACGATTACAAGTGTTTTAATAGAATTTTTATCAAAAATTCAAAAAAACAATCGCGGACATCAGCGGATTTTTGAAATCACTCGAGCATTATATTCTTCTGCTGAAGCACTGACGTTCATCGTTGATATCGTACACATCCAGATTATGTTCCGCGATGTACATTCGCTGATAACACATATATAAATCTCTGGCGCTATACATTTTACTGCTTTTTCCTGAGTATATCTTCATCAATTCTTCAAACTCAGGAATCAGACGATAATAATTATCGTCAAGCTCTTCAAGATAAGCGATTGTCTCACCAAAGTCCATATTTTCAAAGAAATCAATATTTTCTGCTGTCAAAGTCAGGGTGAGTACCCGCTTTTCCGGCTTGGGCAGATTTTCTTCCAACAACCACTCCTGTTCCGACTTGAACCGATTACGGTTGAACAGCGATTTTACTCTGTCACTCAGCTTGTCATAGTCTTCCAAGGTGAACCTGATGTTGTCCAGCAGTTTACCGCGGCCTTCACTATGAGGAACAAAGCAGGAAATATGATTTATGCGAAACTTATTCAGCGCATCCAGCAATTCGTCTGCTTGACAGGCGTTTTCGTGAGTCAGCGGTATACCGACCGAAATATCTATTCCCACGCGGTTTGCCAGAGCCAAAGTATCTGTCATCAGCCGAAAATCGCCGTTTCTTGCTGCGAAACGGTCATGATATTCTTCTGTGCCGTAGAAAGTAAAATTAATCTGCTTTATTCCGTTGCTTTTCAGCTCGGTCAGCAAGTTCTCCAGCTCCTGCTCATTCCTAAACCGCATACCGTCGAACTGAAGAAATTCACCTGTGGCTGAACCAATACTGCGGCAGAATCTGATAGCTTCAATCAGCTGTGGGTGTTCCATAGAATATCCGAATCCAAACAAAAAGGATAAATCGGGGCGGTTGTGCTGAATCCATGTATAAAATCCTTGCGCATATTCCTGACTGCGCTTATAATCCGCACCGGATACCTTGCCATCATAGGAAAGCAGGCAATACCTGCATCGGTTCTCACATGGAACGCACAGATTCATTACATTGATTGATATTGTTTTCATGATTTTTACCTCGTGCTTTTCGGAAATTAGCATTATAATCATCCGGGGGCAGGTGTTCATATAAATGTTATCGTATCATATTTCTACATACGATTACAAGTGTTTTAATAGAAAATTCATCAAAAAATCAAAAAACAATCGCGGACAGAGCTTCTGCCCACGATTGCTTTTTTAAATGATTGTACAGCCGAGTAAAATTATTCCTCTTCGGGAGCGCTTACAGGGCATACAGCGGCGCAGTTGCCGCAGCCGATGCAGGTATCGGGATCGATAACGTACTTGTCATCGCCCTCGGTGATAGCGCTTACAGGGCATTCGCCTGCACAAGCACCGCACTTAACGCAAGCGTCAGTAATCTTGAAAGCCATAGTATGTATCCTCCTTGATAAAAATTAAAGAGACGGAGCTAAACTGTGTTATGCTCCATATTATCCTCTTGAATATATAATAGCACATATTTTGAAAAATGCAAGTAGAAAATCGGCAAGCGCAACTTTTTCGCCTGCCGAACCTCTTTTTTATGCGATTATGCTTCCTCGGGAGCATCTACAGGGCACTGGTCCTTGCAGCTGCCGCAGTCAATACAGGTATCAGCGTCGATTTCGTACTTGCCGTCGCCTTCCTTGATAGCTCCTACAGGGCACTGAGCCGCGCAGGCTCCGCACATAATGCAGGCATCGGTAATCTTAAAAGCCATTTATGTATCCTCCTTGATAAGAATTAGAGACGGAGCGAAGTTATACTTATTTTCGTCTGAAAGTGTTCCAAAAAGCGGGTGCAAACCCCCCATCGTACAGCGGTTTTGTGCCCGATTTTTGGTTTCACTTTAGATGAAAATTAGTATTACGCTCCGAGTTATTCTCTTGAGTATATAATAGCACATATTTTGAAAAATGCAAGAGGAAATTCCTGCGGCTGACCAAAAAACTTTGCGAAATTCACGATTTGTTGGGGATGATATTATACCATCACCGCGCTTATCTCCCAAGCGGGGTAGCAGGGAGCGCGGCGGATATACATTTTCTTCTCCGGCAGAAGCGAGTTAAGATAGAGCGGCAGGGCGAATATGTCCTCAACACGGTGGTATATCGAGACGTTCAGCTTGGGTTTGAAGGCTTTTATTGTCTGCTCTGAGCCTTTTATGGCTTCTGCTTCTGCGCCTTCAACGTCGTATTTGATGTAAGTACAGGGCGAACCTTCAAGAACGGTATCCAGCCTTAACTGCGGGATGGTAACGCTTTTTCCGCCGGAGGTCTGCCGTATCATCCTGCCGCCGCCTTTTAGCATGGTTATGCTGCCATCCTCCGAACCCGCCGCAGCGTTTATAAGCTCGACATTTTCAAGCCCCTGAACCGACTCTGAAAGCTTTCTGAAATTGCGCGGGTTAGGCTCCATCGCGATAATTCTGCCAAAGCTTCCGCCGGTGTGGGCAAGAAACTGCGCTATCGTGTCGCCGGTATAAGCCCCCAAGTCGGCGTAGATTTCATCCTTGCCGAGATTTAAAAGATGGTAAATTTCATCCGGCTCGGTCTGGGAGACCTTAAGCGCGCTCAGCTCACCGGTTATTTTATATTCGATGATGCTAAGATACGTCCTGCGGGAGGCATCATCCGCCAGCAGGGAGTAGACACGGTTTAGCTCATCGAAATGCTCCATCATATACTCTTTCGTGAACAGCCCCTCGCCAACGACCGGCATATCAGGGATGAAAAGCCGGTGGCGGCTGGATATGCCGTCTATTTTATCCATCAGTTCGGGATATCCAGCCCCAAAGGCTAAAAGTACAATAAACTCCGGAACCGTCTCCTCGATTTCCGAAAGCTTATGGATTCTGTGCCCTTCGAACACCTTATCCCGCACAAATTCGTCGCTTGCGAATATCCCAGCGCAGGGAATGGAGTACCTTTGCAGGATGGATAAAAGCTTCAAGCAGCCGTCTCCCATGCCGTATATGAAAATCGGAAGCTTGGTTTCGCGGAGGGTATCGATATAGGATGGCAGAGAATACAAGCGGGATTTATCAAGCATAATGATTTCCTTTCCGATACGGCGCGCACCGTAATTTAGTCGATTGATACTCTATATTATACACTATTTTTCGACTGGTTTCAAGATGAATGGCTGGCGCGGTCTGCCATCTCACATTTATACAAAATGTGAGCGGATTATGGCGTATTTTTTGTCGAGGCTTGTGGCTCAAAAGGTCTTGAAAATCGCGGGGGAGGAGAGTATAATATTAGGCGTTTGAGTGGCTGAATATGTGGGCTGGCTTGATTAGATATCCACATTTGTTTTGACCGAGAGCGAGTGCAGGGATGGACGCACTTCGTGCGCCCATAGGAGGACCACCGACTGAGGAAATCGTTAGGCTTCGCCTACCGTCTCCCACGTAAAAACAGTCCACTGGACTGTTTGCACTTATTTCGACCGTTAAGGTCGGAATTAGTGCTTCTCCCACTCCTGCGCTTCACTTTGCTGGGGATTTCGCGATCTGCGGGAGACGGCGGCATATACTTTGCAGCCGTCGTGGTTTTGCTTGCCGCCGTGCAGTGCCTTTCCTCCGTCTTTGATATATCATTGAGCAATTGGCAAGTATCTGCGTATATCGAGCTATCGCCCGCAATTGCAGGACGGAAACGCCCAACTTTTGTTTAGAAGGAGGGCTTCTCGCCCTCGACCTCGCAAGGGGCTTCTAGCCCCCTTGACCCCTCGCCGCCCTTTCGAGAAAGGGTGGGCGGAAAGCTTTTGGTTTTTTGCCTTTGAAAGTTTGATAACATATAAGAGAAAGGGATTAATATGACAATTTTTCGTGATCTTGCGGTTATAATTTTTGCCGCAAAGCTTTTCGGGCTTATTGCCAAAAAGCTGGGTGCGCCGCAGGTAGTCGGTGAAATAGTCGCCGGTCTTATAATAGGACCGAGCGTTCTGGGACTTGTTTTCCCATCCGACTATGTAACCACATCCGCCGAAATCGGAGTAGTGCTTTTAATGTTCATGGCTGGTCTTACCACCAACATCCGCGACCTTATAAAGTCGGGCCCTATGGCGCTTTTAATTGCCTGCGTCGGAGTATTTGTTCCGCTCTGCGGTGGAACACTGCTCTACTCCTGCTTCTATGGCTTCTCCTCTATCGGCTCGGAGGGATTTTTCCGCGCGGTATTCATAGGCGTTATCTTAACTGCCACATCTGTAAGCATAACCGTTGAGACGCTGAAGGAGCTTGGCAAGCTTGAGGGCAGAATAGGCACGCTTATAACCGGCGCCGCCATCATCGACGATGTTATCGGAATAATAGTCCTCACCTTCGTTATAGGCTTCAAGGACACCAACGTCAACCCCGGCAGTGTGCTTTTGCGGACGTTCCTGTTCATGCTTTTCTGCGGAACGGTGGGAATCGGGATCTACTATCTATTCAAATACATCGACAAATACCATCAGCACCAGCGCAGAATACCAATACTCAGCCTTGCCTTGTGTCTTGCGATGGCTTACATTGCTGAGACCTACTTCGGTATAGCCGATATCACCGGTGCATATGTCGCTGGAATCCTTCTTTGCAACCTTAAGGACTCCAAGTACATAAATGAAAAGATGGACATAAGCTCATATATCTTCTTCGGACCGCTGTTCTTTGCGAGCATAGGCATTAAGACCCAGTTTGAGGGTGTGGACTCAAGCATCGTCATCTTCTCGATATGCTTTGTTTTGGTGGGACTTGTCACCAAGATCATCGGCTGCGGGCTGGTTGCCAAGGCGTTTAAGTTCAGCTGGAGCGATTCCTTAAAGGTCGGAGTAGGCATGATGACCCGCGGCGAGGTCGCTCTGATAGTAGCCCAAAAGGGACTTGCGGTCGGACTTCTGGACGAAAGATATTTCACTGCGGTGATTCTGCTGATACTGGTATCGTCCATAACCACGCCGATAGTTTTGAAGCTTTTGTTTAAGAAGGATGAAAAGAAAACTGCACCTATTCAGGAAAAAGCGAAAAGCGCGACATAAATGAAAAAAGTCAGGCGAAAAACCTGACTTTTTGTTTTAACATAAAATATAGCTATGAGCAAAGCTGCGATTTTTGTGTGATAAACAATATTACGTCGACTGCGAATTAGATGCCGCCCCACCTACTAAACAAAAGTCGGGCGTTTCCGTCCCGCAATTGTGAACAATATTATGTCGACTGCGAATTAGATGCCGCCGCCTGCTTGCGGAATGCCAGCGGAGACATCCCCGTAACCGCCTTGAACTGACGGCAGAAATGCTCAACGTTCTGATATCCGCAGATGCTCGCTATCTTCTGCGAGGTGAAATCGGTGTTTATAAGATGTGTCTTCGCAAGGTCGATGCGTTTGTCCACAACGTCCTGCATACAGGATACTCCGAACTGCTTTTTATAGATGTTTTGCAGATATCCAGCGCTGACGTGCAGCTTGTTTGCCATGCTGCTGACCGTCCACTGGTAGTATGGGTGAAGCTGTATCTCATACCGAAGGTCGATAAGAGCGCGCTGCTGCTCGGTCATGTTGCTGTCATCCAGCGATTCTTTTATTTTTAAGAACATCATCCTCATTATCATCGAGATCGACTGCTGAGAATATGTGAATTTGAAATAATTTTCCATAGATAAAAGCTCAAACAAACTTTCCATCTCCGTGGGGGATTTAAGAAGTATCGGAGTTTCTAAGGGGATGTTTTCGTCGTAAACAAAGCTTTCATCAGTATAGAACCTCACATAGTCGTTGACGTAATTCTCACCATACGCCTGATAATATGCAAACGCCTTGGGAGGGTAGAGAACGGCGCAGTTGGGCTGAATCACAACATCCCCAGAGGGAACGTGGAAAAGAGCCGGCGACTTGACTAAAAGCAGAAGCCAGAAGTTGTTTCTCACTCCGTAAACGAAATCGTCGGGATGTGTGGCGTTTAACTGCATGAATTCTATATCTATCATTGTAATTCCTCCAGGATACAATACTGATTTCAGTCTGAAGCGATACCTAAAAGCTGACCGATGTATTCATCGCCAGATTTTATGACCATTCATGGCCGGCACTTCTTGAGACTGAAATTGAGTATAATGGAAATGTCCAGACTGTATAACTGCCGGATATTGATAACTACAGTATGAACTATTTTTTTAAAAATGTCAATGGATTTAAAAATATTTTATTAGTTTTCATCAATAATTCTTTTAAAAATTATGCAATTTTTCATATATGCCGCTTGGGGCTTGCAAAATCTGCAACTATATGTTATAATAATCTCTAAAGCTGTTGTGTTCAGCCTTGAAAAGCATGGCGCGTATCGCTCTGCTTTTTGGACAAGTACGGCTTGAACGATTCAGGGCAATAAAGGCGGCACGCATAAGTATCGCGGCGCTGCTTAACAATCCGATTGGAGGACGCATATATAAAATGAAAAGGTTATTTTCTGTGATTCTTGCCATCGCGGCGGTGCTCAGCCTCAGCATAAATGTTTTTGCTTCGGGAAGCGTATCTGTATCCGCACCCACCAAGGTGGAAAAGGGCGAGAGCTTTGAGGTAAAGATATCAATAGCAGACAACCCGGGAATATGCTCCGTAAAAGTAAGGGTAAAGTATGATTCCAATACCTTTAAATACGAGAGCTATACCGAGGGCGGGCTTTTCCCGACGCTTATGTCTTCAAAATCGTCCGGGTCAGTCACCATCAGTGCCGACGCTGCGGGTGACATCTATAAAAACGGCACCTATGCTACCCTTAAATTTACCGCCATTGGCGACCCCGGAGCTAACGGAAACATCATTGTGGAGGTAACCTCCGCAGCAACTTCCGTCGGCAATGCCGTAACTTTGGACGGCTCGACCTTCCCGGTATCCATAAACGGACCGGCTGTCACTGCACCGCCGGAAGATCCTGATGTTGAGCTTGACGATCCCATTGAAACCCAGGCCACCACCAAGGCGACAAAGGCAACCACTAAAAAGACCACCAAGAAGACCACTAAGGCAACGACTACCACCCCCGAACCTACAACCACTCCGGAGCCTACCACGACTCCTGAGCCGACTACCACCCCCGAACCCACAACCACTCCGGAGCCTACAACCACTCCCGAACCTACCACAACCCCTGAGCCTACAACACAGAACGCCATAACCTATGACGTTCCTGATGAAAACTCACTTCCTGCGGCGGCGAACAATGAATATATTGCTTCCAAGGGAATAATAGCACTTGCTCTGCTGGCGATAATAGCGGCAGTAGCGGCGGTAACGGTCGTGGAGTATATCAGAAGACGCTGATGTAAATAACTCAGCGGTATAAGCCACTGCAAGCTTTTAAGTTAAAGCCTGCCGGTTCGTTTTTCAGAAAGGAACGATGTAAACCATGTCCAAATTCATCAACAAAAAGGTCATACTTGCAGTAGTCATTATTGCCGCTTTGATTTTTGTGGGATTCAACTGCCTGACGGTTGTAGAGCCGGGTCATACCGGAGTTGTTGTAACTCTTGGCAAGGTTGAAAACCACGTTTTGCAGGAGGGTCTTCACTTCAAGATACCCTTCGTTCAGGAAATAGTCAAGATAGATAACAGGATAATCAAGCTTGAGGTCTCTACTGAGGCTTTCTCCAAGGATCTTCAGAGCGTTCAGACCACCCTTGCGATAAACTACAGGGTGGATACCTCAAAGTCCTATAGCATCTATAAAAACATAGGAAGTGCATATGAAGCGGTTCTTATAGAGCCTGCTGTAAATGAGGTCTTGAAGGCCACGACAGCTCAATACACCGCTGAGGAAAGCGTCACCAACAGAACCCTTGTTTCGGAAGGTCTGGTTAGGGGCTTGAACGAAAAGCTGAACGAAATCGGTCTTTACGTTACTGACGTCAATATAATCAACTTTGATTTCTCGGATGCGTATACCACTGCTATCGAGGAAAAGCAGGTTGCTCAGCAGCAGCTTCTGAAGGCTGAGACCGAAAAGCAGACCAAAATCACCAACGCTCAGGCAGAGGCGGAGGCTATAAAAATCAGGGCGGAAGCCGAGGCTGAGGCTAACAGGATCATAGCCGAATCCATAACCGAAGAGCTTGTTGATTACAATAAGATTGAAAAGTGGGACGGTCAGCTTCCCAAAGTCACCGGCGGCTCGTCCTCCATACTGGATATAAGCGGAATTATCGATGATAAAGCTCAGCCGGCTGCATCAGCCGCAGCACCTGTTCCGGAAGAGTGATCTGAATCAATATGAAAGGCAGTGTAAAGATGAATAAAAAATTGTTAAGAGCTTTTCAGACTGTGACCGTATTGCTTGTCTGCCTTGCTCTGTGCTCATGTACGCTTTTCAACGCTCTGACCGCCTACGGTCTTTATTCCAAAGCATTTGAAAAGCTTGAAAAGGCTGGCGGCTATGAGGCTGACTGTGTAATGTCGGTAAATCTGAGCGTTATGGGGCAGGAGCTTCCTACCACCACCAAAATGCACTACAGGAAAAACGGCGAAAACATTCAGGCAGTTATGGAGATGGAGGGCGCAAAGGTAACAGCCACCAGAATCGGCGATATCGTATATGTTGACAACGGCACGACCGGCATGAAATACAGCCTTCCCCAGCAGGAGGATGGCGAGCCTGCAAACGTTTTCGGCAGTGCGGATATCCCGGTGCTTGCAAAGGACATCTTTGAAAACATAGAGGTCGTTAAGAATAAGGACGGCACAAAAACGGTTACAATAGCTTTGGACAGCGAAACCGCCATGAAGTATCTTGGAGATGTCTTCAGCGGCAATGAGAGCGTAACTATGAATAACATTGGCTTTGATATGGTATTCAACAAAAAGAATGACCTTCAGGGCATGAAGATTTCCTGCTCATTTGAAATTGAGGAGATGGGAATGACCCTCAGCGGTGATGTTTCGGCGGAGTATACCTTTATAAACTTCGGCGAAGTTCCTGAGATTTCCCTCGTTCTTGACGAATCCGCATATACCGACGGCGGGGAGTATCAGGGATAACAGTGCTTGCTTAAAGCGGGCTTTTATGCTTGACATTTATATTTAATGGGTGTAGAATAATAGAAGAATATTTTTCTTGGAGGTGTAATTTTTATGGATACTCTTAAAAAGCTTTGGCCGACTCCGTTCAAAATCAAGGAAAAGGATATCACTTCCTTCCTCATCCAACTGATTATCTTCCTCGTTATATGTGCAGTTATAGGATGGCTGATAGGTATTCTTGCAGGAATCCCGATTATCGGAATCATCTTCTCCCTGATTGGAGCACTTGTCGAGATTTACGGCTTGGTTGGCATAGTTTTATGCGTGCTGAAGTTTATCGGCTCGATAAATTAATCAACTCGGGAATAGGGGCTTGCCGATGCTTGTTGGTGTCGGCGAGCTTTTTTATGCGATATCCTTAAAGAAAAGAGCCTTATGCGCTCGGAAGTTTTATGGTTTAATTTTAATGAAAGGCATGGTGCAAAAGTAAAAGTGGGAGTATTAAAAGTAAGAGGCAGTGCAAAGCAGGATTTTGAAATAGACAGGTTTATTATCAAGACAAGAATAAAGGCGAACGATAAATCCTCGGGCGAGGCTATTACTCTTGGCAAGAAGAGAACCGAAGCCTTCCTTCATCTTATGAAGGACAGGCTGGGAATAGAGCCGGGCGATATTATTGCTGGGGATTATACTGTAAACCATGGCTACGGCGCTCAGCCAGAGTACAGGTTTTCACGGGAGCTTTCAGTCTGCGTGGTTTCCGACCTTGCGCTTGTCGAGGAGATGACCTCGCTTTTGGAAGAGCTCTCCGACGTTGAATATGAAATCGAGTTTTCCCTTAGCAACGAACAGGAAAAATCGAAAGAGGTTCTGTCCGCCGCAATAGCTGACTCGGCTTCAAAGGCAGAGATAATAGCCGAATCGCTGGGACAGAAAATAGTCGGCGTGGGAAGCGTGGATTTCGATTATTCCGAAAGCGAGCGTCCGATGCTGCGCGGTCTTGCAAAGTTCGACGAGGCTTACAGTACAAGCCTTGCAAGCAACCTGAAAATCCCTACCAAGACGATATCAAGGTCGATATGCATAGAATGGGAAGTCGAATAATACTGATCTCAGTTTAATAAATGTGCCTGCGGAATGCAATTTTCCGCAGGCACTAATTATATCTATTACTAATTTTCGTCTAAAGTGAAACCGAAAAACGGGTACAAAACCGCTGTACGATGGGTTTCGCACCCGTTTTTGGAACACTTTTAGACGAAAATAAGTATATCAACAATGATGTCGGACAAGCAAACGGCCTATTCGGCTTCATTCTTTTTGTTCCTTTTCTCCCAAAGCTTCACGATTTCCTCTAAACTAAGGCTCGAAAGACATATATCCAGACAGTCGTTTATTACCTTCCGGCAATATGCATTGTATTCGGCTTCGTCCTTGAACTCAGCCGTTATCTTGCGCCCGGATTCTATTGCAAGTACCTTTCGAAGCATCCTGAAACATCTCCTTATGAATAATGCGGTCTTTCTGTAACATTATACTCTATATATCGACAATTGTCAATAGACAGAGCATAATTTAAAATTATATCCGTACAAATACATCCGGATTAAAAAGAAAGGCGCATGAATATGATCATCTATGAACCGCTGTATGAAACCATGAAAACAAAGGGGATCTCAACCTACAAGCTGGTGAACACCTACGGCATGAGCCGCAGTCTTTTGGACCGGCTTAAGCACAACAAGCCGATAAGCACTGTGACCCTGAACGACCTCTGCAAAATCCTTGACTGCGATGTTGGGGATATCCTGAAATACGTCCGCGACAGCGAAACAGAATCCGAGTGAGCACAGCAGGGGATATATGTAAACTATATTATATATATAATATCAGATAGGTAGACATTTGTCAACCTGTTTCGACAAATTCAGCCTGTGGTACTGTAGTTTTTTGAGAGATACACTATTTATACTTTTTAAATTACTGCCACAGCCTGAGTGTATTCTGATAGCGTGGTCTATATAAATAGACTAAATATATTCTATCATACTTACCGATAAATGTCAATATATTTTACAGAAAATGTCGAAATGGCTTTGCACAGTCGGCTGCTGTCCGTATAAAACAATAGCACACTTTAACGTGGAAAAGCAAGAACAAAACAGTTACAAAAAGTTACAATTTGTCAACAAAAGTAAGAGAGCCGGCGAAAAACCGACTCTCTGATTATTGTGATTTCAATTACTGCCCGCCGTTTGCCAGCCAGATAAATATGGCGATATGCAGGATGATTCCGGCGATATTTACCGCCCAGAAATACATATGCTTGGTTTTGTGGCGGAACACCTTCATTCCCAAAAAGCCGCCGACCGCGCCGCCGGCTAAGGATAAGCCCAAAAGCGTCTTCTCCTTGGTGCGCCACGCGCCATCTATGGCTTTTTTCTTGTCGATTCCGTATGCCATAAAGGTTATAAGGCTCATTATTGCGACGTAGACAAGGAACGCAAGCGCAGGGTAGTTATCGGCAAATTCCGAGAGCATTATTTATTCTGCTCCGCGATGACAGCAAGAGTATCCCTTGCGATAAGTAGCTCTTCGTTGGTGGGAACTACCCAGACTTCGACCTTGGAATCGGGGGTGGAGAGCTTTATAAGCTTGCCCCTGGTGCTGCGGTTGAGCTCCTTGTCGATCTTGATTCCGAAGTAATCCATATCCTCACAGACGGCTTCTCTGACTTCCCAAGAATTCTCGCCGATGCCGCCGGTGAACAGAACGGCGTCGATACCGTTCATAATAGCGGCGTATGCGCCGATGTATCTCTTTATCTGATACTGCAAGATGTCTGAGGTGAGGATAGCTCTTTCGTTGCCCTCTTCAGCGGCTGCGCATACATCTCTGTTATCAGAGCCGACGCCGGAAAGACCCAAGAAGCCGGACTTCTTGTTCATATACTCGCTCATCTCATGGGCGTTGAAGCCGTGCTTGTCCATGACGAAGGTGACAGCCGAGGGGTCAACAGCGCCGCAGCGGGTACCCATAATGATACCGTCAAGAGGGGTGAAGCCCATCGAGGTATCAACTGACTTTCCGCCGTTTACAGCGGTTATCGATGAGCCGTTGCCCAAGTGGCAGGAAACTATCTTCAAGTCCTTTATATCCTTGCCCATGGCTTCTGCCAAGCATCCCGAAACAAAGCGGTGGGATGTGCCGTGGAAGCCGTAGCGCCTTACATGGTAGTTCTTGTAATCCTCATAGGGAAGACCGAACAAATAAGCCTTGGGCGGCATTGTCTGATGGAAGGCGGTGTCGAATACAACTACCTGAGGAGTACCTTTGGGCAGAACCTTTGTGCAGGCGCGCAAAGCCAATGCATGGGGATGGTTGTGAACGGGAGCAAGCTCGGAAAGACCGTCGATCTTGTCGATAACCTCTTCTGTTACCATGCAGGCCTTATCGAACACCTCAGCACCCTGAACTATGCGGTGACCTACTGCGGAAATCTCGCTCATGGAGTCAATTACCTTGCCATCGCCGGTGGTAAGAACCTCTACCAGCTTTTCAAAAGCTTCGGTGTGGGTGGGAAAGGGGCAGGAAGCCTTGTATTCGTATCCGGTGGCGGGGACCTTGTGGGTAACGTTGCCGTCGATACCGATTCTGTCGCAGTTGCCCTTTGCGATGACAGATTCATCATCCATGTTCAGAAGCTGATACTTCAAAGAAGAGCTTCCGGCGTTTACAACTAAAACCAAATTCATATTCAAAATCCTTTCCTATTAAAAATGATATAATTACCAAAAGATTATACTATACTTTTCGGTAAAAATCAATAGGCAAATTGCTATTTTTATGTGATAAAGCAGGCGCTCCCGCGCGATTCTGCCGCAAAACTCTCACTGAAATAAAAAAGCAGAGAAAGACCGTAGCGTTTTACGGGATTTCTCCGCATATGTGACATCATAAATCAAAAGAATCTCAGCAATTGTATGTATTTTGTCTGGTCTGATTCAGAATAACGTTCGCGAAATACGCGGAACATATTATGAGGATTCTGATAAAATGACAGTAGTTGTGGCTTGTCCTCACATTCAAGATATACAATACCGCCTCCGACTTCACGCTGCACTGCAACCAAGGTCTTCATAGCGCTTCCCATCAAAATATCACCATCAGATTGAGTTTCCCTACCATTGGTATAATTCTTTCCGAACTGTGCAATTAAAAAAGCGGAAACGGTGTAACTGTTTGATATTTCATTAAGCCGGGCATATCGCCTTATTCTTTTTCGATTTGATTCGGACATATTCTCGTCATTTAATTCAAGAGCCTTATGCGCTAAAGTAAATACGGCCATCAATTCGCCTTCATCATTAAACGCAAGATGTGTAACAGATATTTTTTGCTTTGCAAAACTAATTGCATTTTTCTTGACAAAGTTTTCAATCTCGGGATTCTTGGGACAAGAGAAGTCGGAGAGAATTTGGCTGACCTCATCCTCTCCGATAGCATCTATTAAGCTAAGAATGTTTATTGTTCTATATTCACTCATTTTGCCGACTTCCTCTTTGCCATTAATTTGCGTATTTCATCCAAATCCTTTAATGGAGGATATGAATCTGCAACCGGCTTGGTTTTCTGTTCTCGTTCCGATTCCTCCAGCGCATCCAAAAACCTCTCGATTTCTTTCGGGTCTGTGAGCTTTATAATATCAAATATACTCGAAGTAGCCATAATCACACCTCCTGACTGTCTTTTCGGCTATTTAAATATAACTATTATATGCATACTTATACCACTCCATCTATAGTATACACTAAAGCAGAAGAAAATGCAATAGTTTTTACTGTCAATTTCCCCGCCCAACTTGTCTGCGGATACTTGCAATTTGCGAAAAAATAGTGTATAATGTATTCACAAGCTAATAATTAGCGGTAAATTTACATATCGGAGGTAACAACAATGCTCGTATCAGCAAAGGAAATGCTAAACAAGGCGAGAGACGGTCATTACGCCGTCGGTCAGTTCAACATCAACAACCTCGAGTGGACAAAGGCTGTTTTACAGACAGCGCAGGAGCTTCAGGCTCCCGTAATCTTGGGTGTGTCCGAGGGTGCAGGAAAGTATATGTGTGGCTACACAACCATCGTTGGAATGGTTAAGGGTATGATCGAAAACTTAGGAATCACTGTTCCTGTAGCCCTTCACCTCGACCACGGTACTTTTGAGGGCGCAAAGGCTTGCATCAACGCAGGCTTCAGCTCCATCATGTTCGACGGTTCTCATTATCCTATCGACGAAAACATTAAGCTCACCACCGCTTTGGTAAACACCTGCAACATCTTGGGACTTTCTTTGGAGGCTGAGGTAGGCGCTATCGGAGGCGAGGAGGACGGCGTTGTAGCTATGGGCGAGTGCGCTGACCCCGCAGAGTGCAAGCAGATTGCAGATCTGGGCGTTACTATGCTGGCTGCCGGAATCGGAAACATCCACGGCAAGTACCCCGAAAACTGGCCGGGTCTTTCTTTCGAGACCTTGGAAGCCATCAAGAAGACCGTCGGCGATATGCCTTTGGTTCTCCACGGCGGAACAGGTATCCCGGAGGATATGATCAAGAAGGCTATCTCTTTGGGCGTTGCCAAGATCAACGTTAACACCGAATGCCAGATCGCTTTTACCGAGAAGGTAAGAGAGTACATCGAGCAGGGCAAGGACCTTGTCGGCAAGGGCTTCGACCCCAGAAAGGTTCTGGCTCCCGGCGTAGAGGCTATCAAGGCTACAGTAAGAGAGAAGATGGAGATTTTCGGCTGCATCGGAAAGGCTTAAGATTACCGCTTTGTAATAGTATGAAAATGACCGCCTCGCAGATGGTTCTGCGGGGCGGTTTGGTTGTTAGGTGAATTGATGATATATCTCCGCGCCCATCTGCGTACCCATTACGTTCCATTCCGCAAAATATCGAGATACCTTTTATAAGAAAATGTTCTGTTTCTGCCCGATTTTCCCGACTGAACAAGGATATCCGCCTTTATAAGGCGATTTACCGCGCCGGACGCCGTTGCAAACGACATTCCCAATGCTTCGGCTGTTTTGCCTATATCTATGATGGGGCTGGTTTCCAGATACTCAAAAATTCTCATAGTGCTGTTTGATGCCCTGCCCATGGCAAGAATTTTCCCGACGTCGCTGTCGTGCAGGGTGACAAGCTTATCCGCTGTAAAAGCCGCGTCATCCGCAGATTCGTATATCGCTTGAAGGAAGAATTTTATCCACTGCTCATAGTTGCCCTTGCTTCTCACCTCGGACATACGGTCGTAGTATTCTATGCGGTTACGCTTGAGAAAATATGAGATATACAGTGCAGGGGATGAAAGAACCTTCTTTTCCAACAGGAAAAGAGTTATAAGAAGCCTGCCGATTCTGCCGTTGCCATCTAGGAAAGGATGGATAGATTCAAACTGATAGTGTATGAGTGCGGCACGAATCAGCTCGTTTGTCTCGTCGTCCGAATTGATGTACTTTTCCAGGTCGGACATCGCTCTTTCCATGTCCTCGGGCGATGGTGGAATGTACCGTGCGTTTCTGAGGGTGCTGCCTGCGCCGCCTATCCAGTTCTGAGAGCTGCGGAATTCGCCGGGGTTCTTCTCGCTGCCCCTTACGCCTTCCATCAGGACAGCATGAGTCTCCCTCAGCAGACGATTGCATAGTGGCAGCTCGCCAAGCCTTTTAATGGCGAAATTCGTCGCCTTGACGTAATTGACAACATCCGAGACATCACGGTTGACATTAGCGCCGGCTGTGGGCTCAAAGACATCCTCAAGTGTTGCCTGTGTGCCCTCGATTTGCGACGACATCAGCGCTTCTTTGTAAACATACATCGACACAAAAAGCCCCATGCTCGGTATCCGGGACGAAATGCTTTCCAAAGCCGCGAGCTGTGCCGAAGCCTTTGCCAGAAGATTTGCAATATCTTCATCAAACTCAATCGGCGGACTTGGGGGAAGCGGGGCGGGAACAAAGGATTTGTATTCCATGCTGCCGGAAAGGTTGGCTTTAAAATATCCTGCTCGGTTTGCCATGATTAGCTCCTTAAAACTTTAATTATAATATTATTATACGCAGGTTATTCAAATATGTCAAGCTAAATTAAAATAAAAGCC
>ULUA01051377.1_pt1 | contig 55851 bp, 68 predicted proteins | sample 1958081 | NCBI WGS metagenome assembly ULUA01 (sample SAMEA4835748, study PRJEB28245) | human gut metagenome | biome: gut microbiome; material: fecal sample | place: Denmark | collected 2008
GTGCTGACATTCCGGACTTACCTATGTGCTGATTGCACATTCTTGGCTTCCATATCCATATGTAACCCCCAGACACTTAATTCCGTTCTGATGTGCGCCTGCAACGTCATAGTCGCGGTCGCCGACCATAAGGGCGGCTTGCTTGTCCGTAACTCCAAGCTCGCTCATGGTGCGCTCTATTACCTGCGCCTTAGTCATATGCTCGTTGTCAAGCGGGATTCCGCAGATGACCTTAAAATATCCGCTCAGCCCGAACTTGTCAAGAATCCTGCGGGCAAAAACCTCCGGCTTGGAGGTGGCAACAGCCAAGCTAAGCCCCGCCGATTTCAGCTGGGCGAGCATATCCTCAATCCCCGGATAGACGGAGTTTTCAAAAAGACCTCTTTCAGAGAAATACTCCCTGTATATTTTGATTGCATTATTACATTTTTTGCCCTTAAATCCGAAAAATTTTTCAAAGGATACCGCCAGCGGAGGACCTATGAATTTGTCAAGAATCGCTTTGTCGTAATCCTGCACGCCCAAGCGCTCAAGGGCGTATTTCAGCGAATTTATTATTCCCGGGGCAGACTCGGTAAGTGTGCCGTCCAAATCGAAAAGAATGTATTGCTTCATAGCTTATTTTCCTTTGTTTTTATGTGATGGTGCGCGTTTAAAGCTTTGCATCATACCAGCTTGCGCCGGTGTTTACCTCCGCGATAAGCGGAACTGTCAGGGAGACGGCGTTTTTCATTTCAGCTTCAAGAATTTCTGCCGCCCGCTGTGCGCAGTCCTTGTCCGCCTCGACTATCAGCTCGTCGTGAACCTGTAGGATGAGCCTTGCGTTCAGCTTTTCCTCTTTCAGCTTGCGGTAGACCTTTACCATCGCGATTTTGATGATGTCTGCGGCTGTGCCCTGAACCGGGGCGTTCATTGCGGCGCGCTTGCCGAACGCCTGTAGGTTCTTGTTGGAGTTTTTCAGCTCTGGGATGTATCTGCGCCTGCCGAAAAGGGTGGTTACATAGCCGTTTTTGACGGCAAAATCCACCGTTTCGCGCATGAATTTGTCAACGCCTGGGAAGTTGGCAAGATATGATTTTATATACCTGTCCGCCTCCGCGACCGAGACGTTTATATCCTTCGAGAGCGAAAACGCCCCTATTCCGTAGACGATTCCGAAGTTGACAGCCTTTGCCGCCCTGCGCATATCGGGATCCACAAAATCCTCGGGTACGCCGAACACCTGTGAGGCTGTGCGGGTGTGAATGTCCGTTCCCGAAAGGAAGGTGGCGGTCATATTTTCGTCTTTGCACATCGCCGCCAACACCCTAAGCTCGATTTGCGAGTAGTCGGCGTCCAGCAAATATGCACCCTCGCGGGCGATAAAGAAGCGGCGCATCTCCCTGCCCAGCTCCTTGCGCACCGGGATATTCTGCATATTCGGGTTCGCCGAGGATATCCGCCCGGTGCGGGTCTCGGTCTGCTTGAACTCGCTTCTTACCCTGCCGTCAGGGTGCACAACGTCCAAAAGGCCGTCAACATAGGTGGATTTCAGCTTTGTAAGGGTGCGGTATTCAAGTATCAGGTTGATTATGGGGTGATGGTTTGCAAGCCCCTCCAATATCTCGGCATTTGTGGAATAGCCGCTCTTGGTCTTTTTGCCGGATGGCAGGCTCAGCTCCTCGAACAGCACAACTCCCAGCTGCTTCGGGGAGGATATGTTGAATTCGTGACCTGCAAGGGCGTATATTTCGTCCCGGATGCGCTCGATATCGCCGTCCAGGTTTTCGCCGAACTCGCGGATTCCGTTGGTATCTACCCTTACTCCGTACACCTCCATAGAGGCGAGGACCTCGCACAGCGGGAGCTCGATATCTTTGTAAAGGCTTTCCATGCCGGTCTTTTCAAGCTCATCTTTGAGAGTATTGGCAAGGCGTTTTAAGGATAGAATGTCCGCAAAATCGGGGTCTGAGCTATACGGAACGTTATATGCGGAGCAAAGATTACTTATAGTATACTCACTTGACTGCGAATTCAGCAGATATCCTGCCAAATCGCAGGAGAAAGCAAGGTTATTAAGCTCACGATTTGATTCAAAGCAGAGCTTGTAGGCGGACTTTGCTTCAAAGGTGGTTTTGGGGGAGGGCGAGCCGAAGTAGTCAAGAATCAGCGGCTTATCGGTAAGGGTGAAGAGCTTGTCGCCGGATTTGACGGTCAGGCTGTCGCCGTTCAGGATAAATTCCGATTCGGTCTGAAGCCCGGATATCTCTTCGGCGGTCGGCTCGGCAAGGGTGTAATCATCGTTGACCTCTTCGGGCGCGTCCGGCTGTATTTCCACCTTGCTAAGCCCTAACTTGTCGATAAGCCGGAACATCTCCAGCTCGGACAAAAGCTTCGCGGCGGCTTCTTTGTCTATGCCGCGGGGCTTATAATCGTCAAAATTGTGAGAGACGGGTGCGTCGCGCAGGATTGTTGCAAGCCATTTTGAGGTCATGGCGGATTCGCGCCCGTTGGTGAGCTTGGTCTTTACGCTCGGAGTGAGCTTGGCTTCCTCCAAATGACTGTAAAGGTTTTCGACTGTGCAGTACTCGCGAATCAGCGTCAGCGCTGTCTTCTCGCCGATTCCGGGAACGCCGGGGATATTGTCCGAGCTGTCCCCCATGAGTGCCTTGATGTCTATAAGGTTTATCGGCTCAACGCCGTATTCAGCGAAGAATCTGTCCCGATCGAAGCTGATAGTTTCACGGTTGGTGGCAAGGCGGACGGTTATGTTGTCGCCTATAAGCTGGAGATTGTCCCTGTCCCCTGAAAGAAGATAACATTCATTGCCGCCGTCGGCGAATAGCTTGGATACCGAGCCTAAGATATCGTCAGCCTCATATCCTTCAAGCTCGAGTATCGGGACGCCGAGATCCGTTAGAAGCTCCTTGACCTTGGGAAGCTGCATGGCAAGCTCCTGGGGCATACCGTGGCGGTTAGCCTTGTAGAAGGCGCACTGCTTGTGGCGGAAGGTAGGGGCTTTAAGGTCGAAGGCTACCGCGGTGGCGTCCGGCTTTAAAAGCTCCTGCTCTTTTAGATATATGTTCATGAACCCGGTGATGGCGTTGGTGTAGAACCCGCGTGAGGTGGTCAGAACCTTGATGCCGTAAAAGGCGCGGTTCAGTATGGAGTTGCCGTCTATAACAAGAATACGCATATTGAGTCCTCCGAATGAGTTGATATATTATAGTATACCATATTTTTCGCCGAGGACAAGAGGGAATAATGGAAAATTAACCGATTTGTAATTGAAATATGGCTGATAATATGCTATAATATCTTTTAATCGTATTAATAACCTCTCAGGAACGGTAATATGCAGTATATAAATATCCAAAACGTCAAAATAGAAAAGACCTGTGCGCTCTCCCCTATGGCTTCGGTCGCGGACAGAGCTTACAGAACTATCTGCCGCGAGTTCGGCGCAAGCCTGCTTGTAAGCGAGATGGTCTCGGCAAAGGGCCTCTGCTATAACTCCCAAAAGACCGCTGAGCTCTGCGAAGTAACCGACTTCGAGCGCCCCTATGCCATCCAGCTTTTCGGCGAGGAGCCAGAGTTTATCAGGCGAGCAGTTGAGATGGTAAACGCATATAAGCCGGATATTATAGATATAAACATGGGCTGCCCGGTGCCGAAGGTGGTAAACCCCGGCGGCGGAAGCGCCCTTATGAAGACCCCCGAGCTGGCGGCTGAGATAGTCCGCGCGGCGGTGAGCGCGGCTGACTGCCCGGTGACTGTAAAAATCCGCTCCGGCTGGGATGATGAGCATATCAACGCCGTGCCGTTTGCTGTCATGATGGAGCAGGCGGGGGCAAGCGCAATAGCCGTCCACGCCAGAACCCGGAAGCAGATGTATTCCGGTGAGGCTGACTGGTCGGTGATAAAAGCAGTAAAGCAGGCGGTGAAAATCCCTGTCATCGGGAACGGAGATATTAAGAGCGCCGAGGACTGCAAGAGGATGTACGACGAAACCGGCTGCGACCTTTGCTCCTTGGCAAGGGCGAGCTACGGCAGACCGTGGGTATTCTCGCAGATAAAAGAGTATTTGGAGACGGGAGTAATCCCGCCAGAGCCGAGCTTCAGTGAGCAGATGGAAATAATGCTCCGCCATGTAAGACTTTTGGTATCGCTTAAGGGCGAAGACGTGGGAATACGGGAGGCCCGCAAAAATGTCGCCTGGTACTTTAAGGGCAGGCACGGTGCGGCGAAATACCGTGCGGCGGCGGGAAGCCTGAGTGGGGTATCTCAGCTGGAAGATATGGTGAAAATCGCTTTGAAGGAGTTGCAGGAGGATGGCTGAAAATATCGGGGATATAAGCTATGAAAGCCTCGGCGAGGGGTATTACGTCTGCGTCTCGCAGGAGCACAGGTTCGGGACGGACGCTTTTTTGCTCGCCGATTTTGCATCCCCCAGAAGAAAGGATAGGGTCTGCGACCTTTGTACCGGCGGCGGGATCGTCGCTCTGCTTCTTTCAAGGAATTTCCATCCCGAAAAGATATATGCGGTGGAGCTGCAGAAAAAAGCTTATGAGCAGCTTCTTAAGTCAAAAGAAAAATCCGGAGCGGGCGAAATCGAGCCGGTGCACATGGACTTGAAGGAGTTCAAGCTAAGTGAGCAGCTGGATGTTGTCACCTGCAACCCGCCATATAAAATAAACAATACAGGTTTAAAAAACGCCTCGGACGAGGTTACCATCGCGCGGCACGAGACCGAGTGCACGGTGTATGATGTCTGCCAGGCAGCAAAAAGGCTTCTTAAGTACGGCGGAAGGCTGTGCATCTGCAATCGCCCCGAAAGGCTGGCGGACGTGATGGAAGCCATGCGGCAAAACGGCATCGAGCCCAAAAGGCTTAGAACGGTTCAGAAAAACCCGCAGAGCGACCCTTGGCTGATACTCGTCGAGGGCAGGCTGGGCGGCTCGAAGTATCTTAAAATCGAAAAGCCGCTTTATGTGATGGATGAGGACGGCGGCTACTCGCAGGAAATGCGGCGGATTTATAAGCTAACTGATTGACGAATGAAACGAATCTACAAGCTCACCGATTGACGAAAGGAAATTTAGATATGTCAGGCAGACTTTATGTTGTGGGAACGCCGATAGGAAATCTGGGCGATATGACCTACAGGGCGGTGGAAACCCTGAAAAGCGTTGACTTTATAGCCGCCGAGGATACCCGTGTTTCCGCGAAGCTGTTGAATTATTTCGGAATTAAAAAACCGATGGTGAGCTATCACGAGCATAACCACAAGTACTCCGGTGAGAGTATAATAAAAAGGATAGTCGCGGGGGAGACCTGCGCTGTCATAACCGACGCCGGTATGCCCTGCATTTCCGACCCCGGGGAGGATTTGGTGCGGCTGTGCGCCGAAAACGGCATCCCGACCGAGGTTGTGCCAGGACCGAGCGCGCTTATATCCGCGCTTGCGGTGAGCGGGCTGGATACCTCGCGGTTTGCGTTTGAGGGCTTCCCTTCGGTTGCAAAGCGTTCGCGATACGAAACCTTATCTGCCTGTGCGCGTGAGGAAAGGACGCTTATATTCTACGAAGCGCCGCACAAGGTAATCGCGACACTGAATGACTTCCTGAAGTTCTTCGGTGACAGAAAAATAACCCTCTGCCGCGAGCTTACCAAGATACACGAGGAGATAATAAGGACTACCCTTTCGGAAGCTGTGAATCTTTACAGTGAGGATAACCCGCCGCGCGGGGAGTATGTCCTTATAGTCGAGGGCTTCAAGGAGGAAATAAAGCCGCTGACGCAGGAGGATGCGCTTGCCCAGGTAAAGGAGCTTGTTTCCAAGGGTATGCGCGGGGCGGATGCCTGTCGTGAAATCGCGAAGACCTCCGGCTTTTCCAAGAGCGAGCTTTATACTATGCTGATAAGCGGTAAGGACGGTCAGGGATGATTCAGATAAGGAACGCCGAAGCGAAAGATATCCCCCATATACTGGCAATCGAGCGGGAGTGCTTTGATTCGGATGCCTGGAGCGAGGATGATTTTGCCTATCGCCTTGCCGAAAAGGGGTTTATCACCCTTGTGGCAATCGCAGATGGGGTAATGGCAGGGTATTGCGCGTTGAGCTGCTTTTATGAAATGAATATAGACAGTATTGCCGTGGCTAAGGAGTATCGAAGAAGAGGAATCGCCGGAGAGCTCTTTGAAAAGGCGTTTGGAGGGTTCGAGGGCGAGGTCTTTCTGGAGGTAAGAAGGTCGAATGCACCTGCCATAGCTTTGTATGAAAAGCACGGATTCAAAAAAATCTCGGAAAGAAAAAATTATTACGACAGCCCTATAGAGGATGCAATAATCATGAAGGCGGAATTGTATAAGTAATGATATAGTATGATTGGTTTTGCATATTTTCAGGGTGGCATTTGAAAATATATTTATCGGCTGTAAAGGGGTGCTAATCAATGAATGCTTCGGTTTTATTCTTCTTTATCGTTCTGGCTGCTGCGCTGATGGCAGTAATAATCAAGGTGAATTCGGGAAATTGCAAAGCATCATTCAGAATTTTTTCAAACATTGCCGTCGTAATATGCCTTACGATTTCGATACTGTTTCTGCCGTTCAGAGATAAGGCTCCCGAAAGCCTTTACGAAAGAGCGGTATATGCACTGAATCCCGGCAAGCAGGAACCGGTAAAAGAGAATGAGCCGAAAGAAAGGGAGTTCCCGGATTTCGTAGTTTACGAGTGCGAGGACTACTACATCGGCATGGACAAAGAAAACCATGTTATGGAGATAGTTCCCTCAAAAGAGCGATTGGAGAGCACTGAGGACGGCGAAAGGCTTGGATATTACGACTTTTACGGCGTGTATGAGCTTAGCGGGTACACCCTTAATGTGTATGCGGCAAGGCTTACGGGAGACCCGGACTTTGTCAAAATAGTGCTGTTTGATGAGTATTATAAGGAAAATATCAACACTGACTTTAACTATTCGGACGCTTTGTTCAGGCTTTACGATGAGGACAACGGATATATGTACGGTTATGCGTATGTGAATGATATCGTTGAGAATTTAGACTATGGCTTTCGCGTAGGGGATAACCGTGCTTCTTTTGGCGGGATGTATGAAGCCATGACGTCTGACCCAAAGTATTTTGAATATGCTGAGCAAGCCGATACGGTACAAACAAGCGGTGCGGAAAAAGACGACTCTATGAATATATTGACTTTACTGTTATTTGTTTTGATAGTCATCGCTTTGTCGGCGGCGATAATTAAAGTCAACTCGTCGGAGGAAAGCGGATTTTACACGGCTGCTGCAAACGTTGCGGTCGGAATATGTCTGACTGCCTCGATAATGTTTCTGCCGTTCGGAACGGACAGTCCCAAAACGCTTTTTGGCAGAGCGGTAAACTTTTTCAGCCCCGACAAGCCTGCCACGGCTGAAACCTTAGAAAAGCCGGTAACTTCTTATGAGCCGAAGGATGACGAGCCGGAAGAAGAAATGTCCGATTTTGTGGTTTACGAGTGCGACGACTATTACATAGGCATGGATAAGGAAGAGCATATTATGAAAATCGTCCCATCGGAGAAACGCTTGAAGGACGTTTTGGCAACCGAAAGGCTTGGCTATTACGACTTTTCCGAAGAATATGAGCTCGACGGGCACACTCTTAACGTTTATTCGGCAAGGCTTTCGGGCGACCCGGGCTTTGTATGCATAGTGCTGTTTGAAGAGTATCACCATGGCAAGACCAATCCCGGCTTTACCGAGTCGGACGCTTTGTTCAGGCTTTATGACAAGGATAATGGCTATATGTATGGCTTTGCATATGTGTATGATGACGTTGATTCATCCGGTTATGGCTTCTGCATAGGGAATAAGAGCATTTATTACGATGGAATGTATGAAGCTTTGAAACTTGACAAAAAGTATTTTGAGGCTAACGAATAGTCTGTTCGTTACACCTATGTATAACAGATCAGGAGCAGTTTGAGGGGGTTGTATTTATGAATTTATTGACTTTGTTGTTCTTTGTTTTTATGGTTGCCGTTTTGTCGTTGGCGATAATCAAGGTCAACGCTTCGGAAGAAGGCGGCGCCGGCACGATTGTTATAAATGTTGTTATCGGAATATGCATGACTGCCTTGATAATGTTCCTGCCCTTCGGAGCCGACGCTCCCAAAACTCTTTTCGGAAGAGCGGTAAACGCTTTGAAGCCGGAAAAGCCTGTTGAAGTGGTGATAACGGATAAGCCGGTAACTCAGCCTGTGACGGAGGTAACCGAGTCCGAGGAGGAAGAGCTTCCCTATTTTATAGTTTACGAGTGCGACGATTACTATATAAAGATGGACAAGGAAGATCATATTATGGAGATAGTCCCGTCGGAGGAACGCTGGGATGACGTTAAGGCGACCGAAAAGCTTGCCTATTACGACTTTTCCAACGAATATAAGCTCGACGGTCACACCCTTAATGTGTACTCGGCAAGGCTTTCTGGCGACCCCGGCTTTGTATGCATAGTCCTGTTTGAGGAGTATCACCATGGTAAGACCAACCCCGGCTTTACAGAAAACGACTGCCTTTTCAGGCTTTATGACGAGGACAACGGCTATATGTACGGCTTTGCATATGTGTATGATGACGTTGAGTATTCAAGAGGCTTTACCTACTACATAGGGAATAAGCACACCACCTTCTCCGGAATGTACGAGGCTTTAAAGCTTGACAAAAAGTATTTTGAAAATGATGCCTGAGCCTGTCCGGCTTGCTATACGTAATGATTGTGACATCGGAAAGGGGTTGTATTTATGAACGTATTGACTTTGTTGTTCTTTGTTTTTATAGTTGCCGTTATGTCGTTGGCGATAATCGCGGTCAACTCGTCTGAAGAGGGCGGTGGATATACGGTTGTTGTAAACGTTATTGTGGGACTTTGCCTGACTGCTTCAATTTTGTTTCTGCCGTTCGGAACTGACAGCCCCAAGACTCTTTTTGGCAGAGCGTTAGACACTTTCAGAACTGCCACGCCTGCCACAGCCGAGGTCTCTAAAAAGCTGATGACAGCTGCGCAGCAGGAAGACGATCCGGAAGGAGAGTCGGAGGAAGAGCTGCCCGATTTTGTTGTTTACGAGTGCGACGATTACTACATCAGCTTGGGCAGGGAAGACCATATTATGGAGATAGTCCCCTCGAAAGAGCGATTGGCAGACGTTAAGGCAACCGAAAAGCTTGGCTACTACTCATACTCCACCGAGATTATTCTGGCGGGTCATTCCTTGAATGTGTACGCGGCGAGACTTGCGGGCGACAAAGGCTTTGTTGCCGTGGTGCTGTTCGACGAGTATTACTCCGGTGCGGTAAATACCGGCTTTACCGAGGGCGATGCGCTGTTCAGGCTTCACGATGAGGAAAAGGGCTATATGTATGGCTATGCGTATGTATACAGGAACGTTGAGAGTGCAAGGGACTTCTACTTCTACATAGGCAGCAATACCACCTACTTTGACGGAATGTATGAGGCTTTAAAGCTGGATAAAAAGTATTTTGAATAAGAAGGCATAAACACATGAAGATTTTAGGAATAGAAAGCTCCTGCGATGAGACTGCGGCTTCGGTTGTTGAGGACGGCAGAATAGTTCTTTCAAATATAGTCGCTTCGCAGATAGACGAGCAGAAGCTCTATGGCGGGGTCGTGCCCGAAATTGCTTCGCGGCGGCACGCGGAAAACATCTGCGGTGTAGTCAGAGAGGCTTTGGAAGCCGCAAACGTCGGCATCTCCGATATAGACGCTGTGGCGGTGACATATGCACCCGGGCTTATAGGCGCGCTTCTTGTCGGCGTCAGCTATGCTAAGGGGCTTGCATTTGCCGCCGATAAGCCGCTTGTGCCGGTGCATCACATAGCGGGGCATATCGCGGCGAACTATATCTCCCACCCCGATTTGGAACCGCCATACCTCTGCCTTGTTGTGAGCGGCGGACATACCCATCTTGTAGAGGTAAAGTCCCACACGCAGTTCCAGGTTATAGGAAGAACCCGCGACGATGCCGCCGGGGAGTGCTTTGACAAGGTTGCAAGAACGCTGGGATATCCTTATCCCGGAGGGAAATATATAGACGAGGCTGCAAAAAAAGGCGCAAAGACCGCCTATAAGTTTCCCCACCCCAAGCTTGAAGGCAATGAGCTGGACTTTAGCTTCTCCGGAATAAAAACTGCGGTGATAAATTTAGTCCACAATGCCGAGCAGAAGGGCGAAACGCTTGCTGCGGAGGATGTTGCAGCATCCTTCCAGAAAACCGTCAGCGATATATTGGCGGAAAAGCTTATGCTTGCGGCGGAAAATCTGGGATATAATAAGATAGCGGTTGCTGGCGGAGTTTCGGCTAATACCGGTATACGAACTAAGATTAAAAAAGAGTGCGACAAGCGCGGATATACCTTATATCTCCCCGAATTTAAGTACTGCGGCGACAATGCCGCCATGATAGCCGCTCAGGGATATTACGATTACATTTCCGGCAGGCGGGCGGATGAAAGCCTGAACGCTCTTGCCACACTGTCTTTGGAAGATATATAGCTCCGGCGAAAGGTATTTTTATGAAATTTAAGGTTTTGTTTTTGATTCTTACTGCGATAGCAGTGTTTGCGGGCTGCGCACATATAGAGCCGGGACAGCTTGATACGAGCGAGCCGGTTGTTACCGACGCTCCGCCGGAAAAGCAGGCTTACCCCGTCAGCTTTGAAAACGAGGTGTTCGATTCCTCGCCGCAGACGGTGGCTTCGCTGTCCCCTGCCCTGACCGATATTCTTTTCGATCTGGGACTGTCGGACAGGCTTGTAGGAGTAAGCGACTACTGCCGCAAGCCCTCGGAGGATGTTAAAATAATAGGAAGCCCTGCCATGCCGGATATTGAAGCCATTATCGAGCTTAAGCCGGAGCTGCTGATATCACAGTCCCCTCTTGCTTCGGCGGACGTTATAAAGCTTAAGCAGGCGGGAATAAGAACTCTTTATATCAAGCCCCCGGAAAGCTTTGAATATCTGTGCGAGGAGTATATAAGACTTTCGCTGATATTCTACGGCGCTGTGGATTCAAAGGATATAGCGGTGTCGGCTCTTTCGGGAATAGACGGCGCTATGGTGGCTGCGGCAAACAGCGGCATAAGCAAAAGCTTTGTAATAATAAGCGCATATGAGGACGGGAAATACGTCGTCATGGGTCGGAAAACGCTTGCCTGCGACATTATGGAGGTTCTTGGAGACGGCATTTACACTTCGGATAAAACCGAGTTTATGAGCAAGGAGGATATCGTGCTTATGGAGCCGGACGTGGTCATTATCGACGATAGTTTGGCTGAGGATGATATCGGAAAGCTTTTTGAAAACGACCCTCAGATAGTCGCGGCGGATCTTTCGGTGTTTGAAAGACCAACTGCCGCCATAAAGGATACCATCGAATTCTTGATGAACCGATTACTGTAAATATTAAGAAAATATTAATATTGAATAATCGGTTGACATAATAAGAATTTCGGGTTATTATAGAATAGCTGCAATAAAACTGCCGGCAAAATTGTATTGCTTTTGTACGCGGTATTTCGCCCGCAATTTTATTGGAGCAAGGGAAGGAAACGCACAATGTTTAAAAAAATACTGTGCCTTGCCGTTTCTATCGCCGCGGTTTTTACTGTGTGCTCAGGCATATTCTGCGCCTGTTCGGTTATAGATAATGATAATCCAATACGGAACGATTCTACAGGGGACTTTACCGTCAGCGAACAGTTGACGATGACGAGCCCCGGGGAGGATGTTTCGGTGGGAGATCCCGATGCGGAGCCGGGATGGCAATACAGCTTCGGCTCTGAATTTATTGACGAAAACGGCATACGCTATGTTTGGGATAACATCGACGAGGATACAAGGGTAAACCTGGGCGAGGTTATGAACGCTATAAGAAACGTTCAGATCTACTGCCCCTTGACGGTGGGATTTCCCAAGGACGAGGCTAAGAGCTTTTTGGAGCTTGTTTCAAACTGCTCCACGTTCTACACCTATGCGAGCGGAACATTTAAGCTTCATTCTGACGATAACGGGATAGTCAAGGGTCTTACCATAAGATACAGTGTCGATTACGAGGAAGAGGCGGAGCAAAGGAGCAAAACCCTGAATGCGGCTCTTGAAAAAATAGTATCGGATATGCCGGCAGACGGAACGGAGTTTGAGAAGGTTAAATATCTGCACGATTACCTTGTGCTCAGCTGCCGGTACGGTGAGGACGCTACAAGCCCGTTTACCGCATACGGCGCTTTGGTTGAGCATATGGCGGCGTGTCAGGGCTATGCTGACAGTCTGCATCTTCTGCTTTCAAGAGCGGGCTTTGAAACAGTTTTCGCAACCGGCGAGGGCAAGGAGAGCTCGACAAAGCATAAATGGTGCTATGTTAAGCTTTCGGACGGTCACTGGTACGCTATAGACCCCACTTGGGACGATATGGAGGGAGAAAGCGATCAGCCCGATTATATCGGCTACAGCTATTTCCTTATCAGCGACGAAATGATACTTCGGGATCATTCAGCCAAGTATACGAGCAGGTATTATGAGCTTCCGACAGCGGATTCCATGGATATGAACTTCCATAAGGTGATGGGCTACATCGCCGTGGATTCAGGCTCTGCATACAATGTCCTTAAAGCACAGGCAATAGAAGCCGCCAAGGATGGCAGAAGGTATCTTTATCTTAGAATGGACGACGGCGAAAAGCTCAGACAGATTTATGACGAGCTTGCAGCGGGTCCCTCGGGGGACAATAGGATTCAGGATATTATTGCCGCTGCAAATGCCGCTGCGGGAACGGATATAAGCACAGTAAGCTGGGTCGAAAGCCTTGACCCGGTTTCAGGAACGCTTGCGATAACTTTGAAATACAATGAAAATTAAACGGAGGTAAACAAACATGAACAAATTCAAAAGACTTATGGCAATGCTGCTTGCGGTTGTTATGACTATTACAATGATGGCAGCCTGCGGCGACAAGGTCGAAGAGCCGCCTGTGGACAATCCCACTGTTACCGATCAGCAGGTTCCGGACGTTACGCCTGCCACCGATCCTACGGTTGACACCGACCCGATGGTAACATCTGCTCCTGACACAGAGCCGCCTGTATCTGACACAGAGCCGACGACTGCACCTGATGTCACCACAACCGAGCCTACCGAAAAGCCAGACACTACCACTGAGGATAACGGAAGCTTCACTGTTGAGGAAATGTCCGCAACCATGTATGCAACCGATTCCGTAAACGTAAGAAGCGGTCCCAGTGCTGATTATGACAAGATAGGAAGATTCAACAAGAATGACGCTGTAACCGTTACCGGACGCGCTTCCACAGGCTGGTTCAGAGTTGTTCTGGACGGCAAGACCGGCTATGTAAGCAACGCTTACCTTACCGACAAGAAGCCTTCCTCCACTACAACCCAGAAGCCAACCAGCGGAAATAGTAATGACCCTGACGTTGATCTTGGCGATGATGACGTAAATCCCATAGCCTCCTTTGAAGGCTTCGGAGACGCTATCGAGGATAACCAGCTTGAATATACCATGTCCAGAATCAACGATTCCAGATACGAAACCGTTATCAGGCAGATCCTTGAAGGCATTCAGAACTTCGAGCCGGTAATATATGTAGATCCTCTTATCGACGCCGACGAAGCATATGATTTTGCGGCGCAGATACTTCCCATTATTGCTGTTGAATATTGCTATGTTGATACCCTTAAGGGCGCTGTTTACAACGGCGGAGCCAACGACGGCAAGCTTCAGCTGGTCAAGGTAAATTATTACTGCGATACCATTGAAGAATGTGTTGATATGGTCAATAAGCTCAGAAACAAGACAAATTCAGTACTGAGCAAGGTAAAGAGCTCGTGGTCGGATTATCAGAAGGTCAAGTACATACACGATTGGCTTGTCCTTAACAGCACTCCCGACCCGGACAATGTCGGCGGTCCTTGGGCTTCCAACGCCTACGGCGCTATAGTAGACGGCAGACCTACCTGCCTGGGCTATGCCAAGGCAACCTTCTATATGCTTTCCAAGCTCGGCTTTGATGTTGTATTCGATATCGGTATGGGCACCACTGCAAAGCATATCTGGGTAAAGGTAAAGGTTGACGGCAACTGGTACTGCTTAGACACCACTTGGGACGATCCGGTATCCTCTACCAAGGTAGACCCCGATTATATCTCGTATGAGTACTTCCTCAGAACAGATGAATTCATGACAAAGTCCCACGCTGATAACTTCGATATGCTGTTCTACAGCGAGCCCAGCTGTACCTCAACCAAGCTTAACTGGTATAACGTCAACGGCTACTATATCGAAAGCACAGGCGATGCTGAGTCAGTCCTCAAAAAGGCTATCAAGGCTGCTGTGGACAGCGGAAACAAGTATGGATATGTAAGAATATACTGCTCCAGCGAGGATGTTTATGATTACGTCCTTTCAAACTACGGTGAAAGCGGCTTCAAGAAGCTCCTCTCCGCACAGACCTCGAAGTATAAGTACGACAGTGCATGGGGCGGAACTAAGAGAGATTTCCCTGCTATCCACTCCAAGTGCATAACCTATAGAATCAAGAAGTAATGCGATAATATATTGCGCTCAGCCCGCCCGATGGGAATTTACCTGTCGGGCGGGCTTTTATGACCGTCTCGATTTCCACGTTCATCCATTATATTTTTAATTATATTTATAATTCACAAATGTAAGCAATATAATCTGTGAAAAAAGTACCTTTAATAATTTGCGGCAGTGTGTTATACTTATTAAGTAGCAATCTAATTTAATCTTTAGATTAACAAATGACGACAAAGAAAAATAACAGAAAAGAGGTTGACCGCATATGACTAAAAGGTATTTATCCGCTGTGCTTGTTCTGATAATGGTGTTCGGGGTGCTTGCCTGCGGCTGTTCGGGCGAAAAGCGTGAGATAGTTAAGCTGACGCTTTCCACAGAGGATTCCGAAGCGATACTTGCCGCCGCCGGAATCATGCTTCCGGACGCAGAAAGCGCCCCGGGAGCGAACTCCACAATCAAATGGTTCTGCTGGTACGACACCCTTCACAACTACTCCGAGGCAGAAATAATAAACACCGGCTACTGGACCTTCTCGGAAAAATACAAAGGCGAAATACATTGGATAGAAACCACATGGGCGGAAAGGTATAGCGACCTTGCCAACCTTGTTCTGGGCGGAGACCCGCCTGATTTCTTCCCTTCCGGCTCCGACTGCAACGATACCTTCCCCACCTACTGCATAAAGGGAATGTTCGCGCCGGTCGACGATTATATCGACTATAACGACCCTCTTTGGTCGGGAGTAAAGGCGTTTGTGGATAAATATTTCACCCTTGCCGGAAAGCATTTTGTCATCTGCACCGAAAACAGCTTTGAAAGCGTCGTCCCATATAACCGCAGGGTCATAGAGGAGTGGGGTTTTGACGACCCGGCAGAGCTTTACATGAACGACGAGTGGACGTGGGACAACTTCTATCAGATGTGTCTGGACTTCTCCGACCCCGATTTCGACAGATACGCTCTTGACGGCTGGGCTTATTCCGGCGCTATAATGGAAGCCGCAGGCACGACGGTCGTTGCGCTGAATCCCGATACCGGAAGGTTTGAATCGAATCTTGACGACCCAAGGCTCGAAAGAGCCGCAGACCTATTGTATAATCTTTCAAAGAACCGGTGCGTCTACCCGGTGTGGAACTATAATTTCAATACCAGAAACGGCACCGACAACGAGGGCGCTGGCGTCAAGGAGGGTCTTACCCTGTTCTACATAAGAGGTCCTTGGGCGTTTACTGGACCTGTAGAGGAGATGTCCCACAACTGGGGAGATATCCCCGCCAACGAGCTTATGTTCGTTCCCCTGCCCAGAGACAGTCAGGGCGATGGCAAGTACTACATCCAGGCGATGGCTTCGGGATACTGCATGATACAGGGTGCGCGCAACCCTGAGGGCGTGGCGCTGTTTGCCTCCTGCGAGCGCTTTAAAAAGCTCGACCCGACCGTTGTGGATATAGACCGCAGACAGCTTGAAGAAAAGTATCTGTGGACACGTGAAATGCTGGAGATGTACGACCACTGCAAGGCTTTGGCTCAGAACGGCGACACCGCAACAGTATATTACGGCAACGGCTTGGGAGACAATCTTTGGATGACCGCAGAGCAGATAAAATGCTCCTCCCGTCAGAGCTCAGCCGTAAGCTGGGCGCAGGCAAAGGCGAGCAACGGCGATAAGTTTGAATTCTACATAGAGGAGCTCAACGATTCCATCGAGAAATATGAGCAGGACAATGGTCAGAGCAACGGATAGGGGCTGCCGTATCTGCGGGCTTTACAGCATTATCGGTTAAGTATTAGAAGTATGATTTATCAATGTGCACAAAGAAGGGTAAACTAAACTGTTAAAAAAGATAATTTAATTTCTGCAGAAAGTGTGATAAAATGTATAGGTAATATTATTACAAGGCATACCACATTTATCAAGCTTATAAGAAAGGAAATTACATTATGTCTAAAAGAATTTTAGCTATTCTTCTTGCGGCACTGATGATATTCGCCTTGGCAGGCTGCGGTAAGGAAAAGAGACAGATAATCAAGCTCACTCTTTCCACCGAAGATTCCGAAGCGATACTTGCCGCCGCCGGAATCATGCTGCCGGATGCTGAAACGGCTGCCGGAGCAAATTCGACCGTAAGGTATCATCACTGGGTGGATGCTTTCCACAATTATAATGAGGATGAAATAGTCAACACCGGCTACTGGACCTTTAACAACAAGTACGGCGGTGAGGTTGAATGGGTAGAAACTACATACGGCACAAGGTTTGACGATCTGGCAAACCTCATACTTGCCGGCACAAGTCCCGACTTTACCACCGCTTCGGTTATGACCTTCCCTGAAAAGTGCTTGAAGTCAATGTTCGTTCCCGTTGACGATTATATCGACTATACCGACCCGCTGTGGGAGGGTAATGCCGAGTTCGTTGACAGATACTTCTCCATGAACGGTCAGCGCTGGATAATCTGCACCGACGTTAAGGCAACAGACGTCTGCGCCTACAATCGCAGAGTTATCGATGAGTGGGGCTTCGACGATCCGGCAGAGCTGTTCGCCAACGATGAATGGACTTGGAATGAATTCTACAATATGTGTGTAGACTTCTCCGACCCCGACGATAACAGATATGCGCTTGACGGCTGGGCATGGCAGTCCGCTTTAGTCAACTCCACCGGCGTTACGCTTATTGCCATCAATGAGGAGGGCAAATTTGTCTCCAACATAGACGACCCTGCACTTGAAGCTGTTGAATCCGTTATCTACGACCTTAACAAGAACGATTGCAGATGTCCCACCGTTATGAGAGGCACCGAGCAGGACGGCGCAGGAATGAAGGAAGGCGACTGTCTGTTCTGGCTGAGAGAAAAGTGGGCATTCACTGGTCCTGTTGACGATATGAGCGCTATCTGGGGCGATATAGCCGCAGGCGAGCTTATGTTCGTTCCGATCCCCAGAAATCCCAACGGCGACGGCAGATATTATCTCGGCGGTCAGCCTGTAGGTTACCACCTCATAAAGGGCGCTTCAAATCCTGACGGCGTTATGCTTCTCTCCATGTGCGAGCGCTTCAAGATTCTCGACCCGACCGTTATCGACATCGATATCAAGCAGCTCAAGGAAGTATATCTGTGGAATCAGGAAATGCTGGATATGAACGACATTTGCCAGCAGCTTGCAAAGGATAATCCTGTTGTTAACTTCTCTTCAGGATGCCCTGCTGCTTTGAACACCGCAGTCAACAACCTTATAACCGGCACAACCGGCAACAATCCTTCAACATGGGCTCAGCTCAAGGAAAAGCACGCAGAATCCATAAATTACTATCTCGAAGAGCTTAACGAAGCCGTTGCGGGAAATATTGAACTTAAATAAAACGCAGTATGATTTTCTTGGCCTGCGACGCTGTTTTTCAGTGCCGCAGGCTTTTTATACCAATTTCATTTTATACAGAAATGGTATTATTCATTATAGCCGTACGTAATGCATAAAATGTAATAAAATAACACCATGGAGGAATCATCATGTCAGAGGTATCGGCGGTAAAAAAGCACAACATTATTTTAGAGGAGCGCTCAAAGCTGTCTGTTTCGGGAGTTACCGATGTTGAGAGCTTCGACGAAAACGAGATATCACTTTACACCACGCTTGGCGAGCTATCCATCAAAGGAAAATGCCTGCACGTTGACGAAATGAGCCTTGAATCAGGAGACATTTCCATAACCGGAGACGTTAAATCCATGGTCTACGGCGACAAGGACAGGACGAAAAAGCCGACCCTGTGGGGCAAAATAACAAGATAATGGCTGTATGAAAGGCGTTGACAAAAAATGTATCAGGGAATGTTTCTGGGAACCGGGCGGGAAATAACGCTTTTTCTTTATGCTATGCTGGCCGGAGCGCTGCTCGGCTCGGCATATGATATCCTGCGGGCACTCAGGATAAGCATAAGGCATCATCCCGCTGTAGTTGCGGCGGAGGATTTTGCGTTCTGCGCGCTGTTCGGAGCGATCTATTATGCCTTGTGCGTATCGTTCACCGAGGGCGCTTTAAGGATGTTTCTGCTGGCGGGAATGCTTGCAGGATTCGGAGTATATCTTGTAAGTCTGGGCAGAATAGTCTGCGGAATCTTAAGCAAGGTCTTCGGATTGGCTGCAAATTTTTACATGATTGTAGTCAAAATCATCAAAAAAATCATAAGATATTTGTGCGGGCTGACGGTTTTTCAAAAACTTAAAAAATAATTTTCTCAAAACACTTGCCATTGCGCCTTTTCGTGTTGTATAATATACAGTGTATTATTATCGGATAAAGGAGGCAGAGAAAATGGCGGCAAACAGGCAGACAAAAGCAGCTGAGCGCACCGCGCCGGCGCGTGTAAAGAATAAAAAGCACGGCAAGCGGCGTTCCGCATTTTTGGATCTTGTTAAGATATCCGCGTTTACTCTGCTGCTTGTTTATTCGGTGAGCGTTATCATTTCAACTCAGGCGGATATTGCGGAGCAGAAGGCAGCTATCGAAAAGCTCAAGGCGGAGATAACTGAAACTCAGCAGGAAAACGACGAGTATCAGAGGCTTCTCAGCGCGGGCGACGAATACGAATATATGCTTTCAGCCGCTATCGAGCGGGGCTACGCTTATCCCAGGGAAAGACGGTTCTATCCCAAGAACAATCTGGAATGATTTCGCTTTGATACGGACAATTTAAAGTGAAAGAGGATTAGAAAACTTTTATGCAGCTTGAACAGGGAAGCATTGTTGAAGGCAAGGTTACAGGAATACTTAAATTCGGAGCTTTTGTTGATTTGGGGAACGGCAAAAGCGGAATGGTACATATCTCCGAGGTGTCAAACTCCTTCGTTAACGACATCAACGACTTTTTGAAGGTCGGGGATTGCGTTAAGGCGAAGATAATCTCCATCGGGGATGACGGAAAGATAGCTCTTTCCATAAAGAAGGCGGAGCCTGCCCCGCAGAAGGAGCAGCGCGAGTTTAAAAAGCGTCCGGACACTCAGCGCCAGCCTGCGTTTGACAAGGATAAGGACAAGGACACGCCCAATTTTTCAAGGCGTCCCGCGCCCAAGAAGCCGGTCAAGAAAGAGGTTGTCGACCCGAGCGAGCTTGAATACGCTTACGAGCCCCGTTCCACCGTTACCGACGCCGGATTTGAGGATATGCTTTCAAAATTTAAGGCATCGAGTGAGGACAGGATGTCCAGCCTTAAGAAGAATATGGATGTTAAGAAGAGAGGGTATAGGAGGAAGTAGACTGCGGAGTTTATTTTCGGTTGACTGTACTCTTGATTATTGATTTATAGTTTGTTAGGGGTATTGGTTTGTGCAGTCATTGACCTTCGGTCAATAGAAGAACCCCCGGCTGAGGGAATCGTTAGACTTCGCCTACCGTCTTCCACGCAAAAACAGTCCACCGGACTGTTTGCATTTATTTCGGGCGTAAGACCGAAATTAATGCTTCTCCATCTCCTGCGCTTGCTTGCGCTGGGGGATTTCGCTCCCTGCGGGGAGCGATTAGGGGCGCTGCCCCTAAGACCCTGCAAGGGCTTCTCGCCCCTTGACCCTCGCCACCCTTTCGAGAAAGGGTGGACCGAAAGCTTTTTTAATTTTGGGTTACACACATTTATTAGGATGTATAACTATGTTTAAGAAACTAATTGCTGTTATTACAGTGTTCGTGATTCTGCTAAGTCTGAGCGCTTGCGGCGACAGCCGCGAGGTCGCGGGGGAGGATTACATTCTCGCGGCGCGAAAGGCGTATACCTCTTTGGATTCTGCCAGAGTGGACGTCATCAACGACGACACCGGCGTTTCCGAGCAGATTTTCATTTTTAAATACGACGAAACCGACATGATGACCTATTCCTACATCGGTCGGTCGGAGGGCGAATACATCGCCCAATACAACAACGGCTACGAACAGTTCACCGAGGAGAACGGGCAAATAACCGTCAGCACCTCCTCAGACCGTGATTTCGCTGCATACTCCCGCGATGTCAAGTATCCATACGCTGACGAGGGGTTGATACTTTTCTACAAAAAAGCCGTTGTGGATGAACAGTCTTATATTGCCCAGAATGATGAAGCGATAGAAGTCTGCCATGTTTACGACATTGAGAAGCTGGGTGATTCAGCACCCGATCAGAGCATTGTCGGCTTCACGGTAAAGTACTTCTTTGACGGTGAGGGCAATCTCCTATATTTAAAGGAGATATCCCGCATGAAGCAGCCGGACGGCAGTGAGAAGGTCTACAGCTACTCTGTTTATATCACCGAGCGCAACGAGGTTGAGACTGTACCGAATGTGGTAAAGCTTTCGGAAGATGAGCCGGAAAAGGCGCCAATTACCGAGCCGGACGACAGTGGAGTGCTGATATAATCGCTTATTGTATATATTTCACAAAAATCAAATTCAAAATTTTCTGAAATTCTACGCCAAAAATTCCCGCAAATTTCGCAAAACGCTTGCAAAAGCTGTATTTACGTGTTATTATATATCTTGCGTGACTGCAAAGATATGCGATGAAGCTGAAGGTTGCCGGCTGTGTGCCGGGTAATTTCAGCCGAGTATGTCCGATTTTAAACCGGGCGACTGTAATAACAACACGGTATGTGCTTTAGCATCTTGCGAACAGCGGGATTTTGTGCTTCTATGAGTATGGGGTCTGCTGTGTCTAAATGTGCGTATTAATATCGTGCGGTATTATGTGTCCGAAAAACCGAGGCGGTCGAAAGCCGTTGTTTTTCGGTTATTTTTATGAGGATGCATGAAACGCACGGAAGCGTGTTAAAAAACAGAAAGGCTTGCAAATCAAGAAAACAAGCCGGTTGCCCCCAAGCAAAAAAACATAAGGAGGCGCTTTAAAAAATGGCAGTCAATGAAAAAATCAGGATCAAGATCAAGGGCTATGAGCACTCTAATGTAGATGCAGCAGCCGCTAAGATCGTTGAGGCGGCAAAGAGAAGCGGCGCAAAGGTTTCTGGCCCTATTCCGCTCCCCACGGACAAGGAGATAATCACCATCCTTCGTTCCGTTCACGTCAATAAGGACAGCCGTGAGCAGTTCGAAATGAGAACTCACAAAAGACTTATCGACGTTCTGCACCCCACAAACGACACCACTGCCGCTCTGCAGAATCTTGAGCTTCCTGCCGGCGTTGATATCGTAATGGAGATCAAGTAATCTCCTAAAGAAATCGCATTACCGATTTCTCAGCGAAATCAAGCTTACAGGTCATGTCGGCAAGACCGACCAATAACCAATAGGAGGAAAACCAAATGAAGAAAGCCATCATCGGAAAGAAGATCGGTATGACTCAGATCTTCGACGAAGCCGGCAAGGTAATTCCGGTTTCGGTTATCGAGGCAGGTCCCTGCGTAGTAGTACAGCTCAAAACCGCCGCTAATGACGGTTACGATGCCGCTCAGTACGGCTTCGGAGATGCTACAGCAAAGAGCCTTAAAAAGCCTCTTACGGGTCATTTCAAAAAGGCGGACGTCGCCCTTAAGAAAACCCTCAAGGAATTCAGACTTGACAGCATGGAAGGCGTCAACGTCGGCGATATCGTCAAGGCAGATGTTTTTGCCGAGGGCGATTATGTAGACGTTTGCGGCACCAGCAAGGGTAAAGGCTTTGCCGGAACCATCAAGCGCTGGAACAACCACAGATTAAAGGAAACTCACGGTACCGGTCCTGTTCACCGCCATGCGGGTTCAATGGGCGCTTGCTCTTCCCCTTCGAGAATATTCAAGGGCAAGGGAATGCCCGGTCACTTAGGTGCTGAAAGAGTTACTATCCAGAACTTAGAGGTAGTAAGGGTAGACGCTGAAAATAATCTTATCGCTGTAAAGGGAGCTATTCCGGGTCCCAAGAACGGTATTGTTACCGTTATAAACAGCGTTAAGAAGGCTTAGTGGAAGGAGGAAGTAACCAATGTCTAAGGTTTCCGTTTATGATATTAAAGGCAATGTAGTTGCTGACACTGAGCTTAACGACGCAGTATGGGGAATCGAACCCAACGTTAGTGCAATGCACGCTATGGTAGTTAACTATCTGGCTAATCAGAGACAGGGCACACAGTCCACTCTTACAAGAACCGAGGTTTCCGGCGGCGGAAGAAAGCCCTGGAGACAGAAGGGCACAGGTCATGCAAGACAGGGCTCTACAAGAGCTCCTCAGTGGGTACACGGCGGTATCGCTTTAGGACCCAAGCCCCGCAGCTACAGATACACCATCAACAAAAAGGTAAGAAGACTTGCAATGAAGTCTGCTCTTTCCTCAAAGCTTTCCGACAACGATGTTGTTGTTTTAAAGGATATCCCGCTGGAGGAGATCAAGACCAAGAGCGTTGTTGAAATGCTTAAGGCTTTGGGCGCAGACGGCAAGGCACTTATCGTAATGCCCGCTGTTGATGAGAAGGTTATCAAGAGCGCAAGAAACATTCCCGGCGTTAAGACTACTCTTGTCAACACCCTGAATGTTTACGACATTCTTAACTGCGATAAGTTCATCGTCGTTACTGACGCCGTTGCAAAGATTGAGGAGGTTTACTGCTAATGACTAAAACTGCTCAAGACATTATTTTGAAGCCGGTTGTCACCGAAGCCTCTATGGCTGATTTACAGTCCGGCAAATACACCTTCAGGGTAGCGCTTTCCGCTAACAAGATCGAAATCAAGAAGGCCGTTGAGGAGATCTTCGGCGTTCAGGTAGCAAGCGTCAACACTATGAGGGTAAGAGGCCGTTACCGCAGAATGGGAAGAAACGAAGGCAGAACTCCCAACTGGAAAAAGGCTATCGTAACACTTGCCGAGGGCTCCAAGACCATCGCCTTCTTCGATGGCATGATCTGATAAGATTCGGAGCCTGCGGTTGAAATAAAACCGTACATTCCGGCAAAAGCCCCGGAGATATCAATTCCGGGGGTATGTATGGGATGAAATCATCCCGCAAAACCAGAATAAGGAGTGAATAAACATGGCTATAAAGAGCTATAAGCCGACCACAAACGGCCGCAGAGGTATGACAGTTACCGACTACAGCGGTTTGTCCAAGGTCGCTCCGGAGAGAAGCCTTCTCGAACCTATGAGAAAGACCTCCGGCAGAAACAGCTATGGCAGAATCACCGTTCGTCATCACGGCGGCGGCGAAAGAAGAAAATACCGTGTAATCGACTTCAAGAGAAACAAACTCGACATGAACGCAACCGTTCTCACCTTAGAGTACGACCCCAACCGCAGCGCTCATATCGCTCTTGTTAAGTACGAAGACGGCGAGAAGAGATACATTTTGGCTCCCAACGGCTTAAGCGTTGGCGATACGATCTGTGCAGGAACCGGCGCTGACATCAAGCCCGGCAACGCTCTTCCCCTTATCAACATCCCTGTTGGTACATTTATCCACAATATTGAGCTTTACCCCGGTAAGGGCGCTCAGCTCGTAAGATCCGCCGGCAATATGGCGCAGCTCATGGGCAGAGAGGGCGAGAGAGTTTTAGTAAGACTTCCCTCCGGTGAAATGCGCTATATCCCCGCAAACTGCATGGCAACTATCGGTCAGGTCGGAAACATCGACCACGAAAACGTTCACCTGGGCAAGGCGGGCAGAAAGCGCCACATGGGCGTTAGACCTCACGTAAGAGGTTCAGTCATGAACCCCTGCGATCACCCTCATGGTGGTGGTGAAGGCAAATCTCCCGTTGGACATCCCTCCCCTGTTACTCCTTGGGGCAAGCCTACAATGGGCTACAAGACCAGAGCAAAGCACAACCGCTCCGATAAGTTCATTGTAAAGCGCCGCAACGCCAAGTAATTTGAAAGGAGGCAGATGAATAATGGGTAGAAGCATTAAGAAGGGACCATACGTTCAGGAATCCCTTTACAAGAAAGTCGTTGCCATGAACGAAACAGGTGAAAAGAAGGCTATTAAGACTTGGAGCCGCGCGTCGGTTATCTTCCCTGATTTCGTTGGTCATACATTTGCCGTCCACGACGGACGCAAGCACGTTCCGGTATATGTTACTGAGGATATGGTAGGACATAGATTGGGTGAGTTCGCTCCGACAAGAACCTTCAAGGGTCATGCCGGTTCAAAGACATCCAATAACGGTAAGTAGGCCGAAAGGAGGAAATAACAAATGGAAGCAAGAGCAGTATTAAGAACTGCGCGTATTGCTCCTCGCAAGGTTGAGATAGTTCTCAATCTTATAAGAGGAAAAGACTTGGAGACCGCGCTTGCTATAGTTAAGCACACCCCCAAGGCTGCCTGCGAGTATTTGGAAAAGCTTCTTAATTCGGCTGCCGCAAACGCAGAGGTCCTTAATATGGATAAGAACAATCTTTATGTTAAGACCTGCTATGTTTGCCCGGGACCGATTATTAAGAGAATGAGAGCAGTATCCAAGGGCAGAGGTCACAGAATTCTTAAGAGAACTTCGCACATTACGATAGTTCTCGCCGAGAAGGAATAAGTCGGAAGAGGAGGTAAACTATGGGACAGAAAGTTAATCCCCACGGTCTTCGTGTGGGAGTTATAAAGGATTGGGATTCCCGCTGGTTTGCAGATAAGAGCACTTTCGGCGACACCCTTGTTGAAGATTACAATATCCGTAACTACATCAAGAAGAATCTGTACGCCGCTGGCGTTCCCAAGGTAGAAATCGAAAGATTTGCAAACAAGGTTAAGATTAATATCCACTGCGCTAAGCCGGGCGTTGTCATCGGCAGAGGCGGCGAGGCTATTGAGAAATTAAGAGTTGAGATCGAAAAGATGATCGGCAAGACCGTTAACCTCAACATCTTCGAGGTTAAGTCTCCCGACCTCAACGCTCAGCTGGTTGCTGAGAAGATCGCTTTGGATCTTGAAAACAGAGTATCCTTCAGAAGAGCTATGAAGTCCGCTATTGCAAGAGCTATGAAGCTCGGCGCAAAGGGCATCAAGGTTAAGGCAGGCGGCCGTTTGGGCGGTGCTGAAATCGCAAGAAGCGAAAGCTATCACGAAGGAACCATCCCGCTGCAGACCATCAGAGCCGACATTGACTACGGCTTTGCTGAAGCAGGAACAACCTACGGCAAGATCGGCGTTAAGGTTTGGATCTACAAGGGCGAGGTTTTGAAGGGCGAAGCTCCCAAGACTGAGGAAAGACCCGACAACAAGCGCCGCCGCCCCAGAAACGGCGACGACAGACCCCGCCGCAGGGACAATCGCAGACCCAGAGCTGAAAGAACAGAAAGAAGAGAAGGAGGTAATAAGTAATGTTACTTCCAAAGAGAGTTAAGTATCGTAAGCAGCAGCGCGGCCGCATGAAGGGCCAGGCTATGAGAGGAAACAAGGTTGCATACGGCGAGTACGGTCTTCAGGCCACACAGTGCGCATGGATAACCTCGCAGCAGATTGAGGCTGCCCGTATCGCAATGACCCGTTACATCAAGCGTGGCGGTCAGGTTTGGATAAAGGTATTCCCCGACAAGCCGGTAACCTCCAAGGCGCTGGGTACTCGTATGGGTTCAGGTAAAGGTACTCCTGATCACTGGGTAGCTGTTGTTAAGCCCGGCAAGGTTTTGTTTGAAATCGCCGGTGTAAGTGAAGAAACTGCAAGAGAGGCTATGCGTTTGGCTATGCACAAGCTGCCTATCAAGTGCAAGTTCGTTGCTAAAGAGCAAGAAACGGGTGGTGAGCAATAATGAAAGCAAGTGAAATCAAAGAAATGACTCTTGTAGAGCTCAACAATAAGCTGGAAGACCTCAGAAAAGAGCTGTTTAACCTTCGTTTTCAGCATGCTGTAAACCAGCTTGACAACCCTATGAGGATTAAGGCTGTTAAGAAGGATATTGCTCGTGTAAAAACCTTCATTCGTGAACAAGAGTCCAAGTAATTGAGAGGAGGATTTTACTGTGAGCGAAATGGTTGAAAGAAAGCTTAGAAAGACCAGAGTGGGCAAGGTTGTTTCCAACAAGATGGATAAGACAATCGTCGTAGCTATCGAGGATAACGTTATGCACCCCCTCTACAAGAAGATCATCAAAAGAACAGTCAAGTTCAAGGCACACGACGAGAACAACACCTGCAACATCGGCGACAAGGTTGAAATTATGGAAACCCGCCCGATCTCCAAGGATAAGAGATGGCGTCTCGTCAGGGTTATTGAGCAGGCTAAGTAAAAAAGTAGGGTGAGCCCGATATGGGTTCAGATTTCTTAAATACTGAAAGGAGGAACTTGCTGTGATACAAATGCAGACAAGACTCAAGGCTGCTGATAACACCGGCGCTAAGGAGCTTATGTGTATCAGAGTTTTGGGCGGTACACGCAGAAAGTACGCCAACATCGGTGACGTCGTTGTTGCTTCCGTTAAGAAAGCAGCTCCCGGCGGCATGGTCAAGAAGGGCGACGTTGTAAAAGCAGTAATCGTTCGTTCAGCTAAGGGTCTTCGTCGTGAGGATGGAACCTACATCCGTTTCGATGAGAACGCAGCTGTTATAATCAAAGAAGATAAAACACCCAGGGGAACACGTATCTTTGGCCCAGTAGCCAGAGAGCTCAGAGACAATGACTTCGTTAAGATCATGTCTTTGGCCCCCGAGGTACTTTAAGGAGGATCCGATATTATGAATAAGATTCATGTTAAATCCGGTGACTCTGTAGTAATCCTTTCCGGTAAGGATAAGGGCAAGCGCGGAAAGGTGCTGGCTGTATCCCCCAAGGAAGGAAAGGTCATTGTTGAAGGCTGCAATGTTGCAACCAAGTCGGTTAAGCCCCGCAGACAGGGCGAAGCAGGCGGAATAGTCAAGGCTGAGGCCGCTATGTATTCCTGCAAGGTTCAGCTCGTCTGCCCCAAGTGCGACAAGGGAACAAGAATTGCTTTCAAGACCAACGATGACGGAAACAAGGTAAGAGTTTGCAAGCACTGCGGTGCTGAGATTAAGTAGGAGGAGAAATATGGCAAGATTAAGAGATACGTATGTCCAAGAAATTGCTCCTGCACTTATGAAGAAGTTCGGCTATAAGAACGTTATGCAGATCCCCAAGCTCGATAAGGTCGTTATCAATGTTGCGTGCGGCGAAGCTAAGGAAAACTCCAAGGTAATCGACGCTGTTATGGGCGACCTCGCAGCTATTACAGGTCAGAAGCCTATCGTTTGCAAGGCCAAGAAGTCTGTCGCTAACTTTAAGCTCAGAGAGGGTATGCCCATCGGCGTTAAGGTTACCTTAAGAGGCGACAAGATGTATGAGTTCATTGACAGGCTCTTCAACGTTGCGTTCCCCCGTGTACGTGACTTCAAGGGCATCAACGGCAACTCGTTCGACGGCAGAGGCAACTATTCGACCGGTATCAAGGAACAGCTTATATTCCCTGAAATCGAGTTCGACAAGGTAGATAAGGTTCGCGGTATGGATGTTAACTTCATCACAACCGCAAAGACCGACGAAGAGGCCAAGGAGCTTTTAAGCTTGCTCGGCGCTCCGTTCGCAAAGTAAGAGGAGGATACGATAAATGGCTAAAAAGTCGATGATATTAAAGCAGCAGGCGCAGCCAAAGTACTCAACTCGTGCTTACAACAGATGCAAGATATGCGGAAGACCTCATGCCTATCTGAGAAAGTTCGGCGTTTGCCGTATCTGCTTCAGAAAATTGGCTCATGACGGTCAGATTCCGGGTGTTAAGAAGGCAAGCTGGTAAAATTTCAGCAAAGGAGGCAAAACGGTATGCAGATTACTGATACGATAGCTGATTTGTTGACAAGAATTCGTAATGCAAGCTCAGCAAAACACGCTACAGTAGACATTCCTGCTTCCAACGTGAAAAAGGCGATTGTTGAAATCCTTCTTAATGAGGGTTACATCAAGTCCTATCAGATCGTTGAGGACGGTAAGCAGGGTATTATAAGAATCACACTTAAATATGACGAGAACAGAACACCGGTCATCTCCGGCATAAGAAGAGTTTCTAAGCCCGGTCTTAGAATCTATTCCAGCTGCGAGGATATGCCCAAGGTTATGAAAGGCTTAGGCGTCGCAATCGTTTCCACTTCAAAGGGAATCGTTACCGACAGAAAGGCCAGAGAGCTTGGCGTCGGCGGTGAAATTCTCGCATTCGTCTGGTAAGGAGGCTAATTTCTATGTCAAGAATAGGTTTGAAACCCATTAGCGTTCCTGCCGGAGTTACTGTTACCGTTGCAGACGGAAACGTCGTAACGGTTAAGGGTCCCAAGGGAACTCTTACTCAAAAGTTCCATGACGGCCTTACTGTTGACGTTCAGGACGGCGTTATCCACGTATCCCGCCCGAACGATGAGCAGGAATCCAAGGCCCTTCACGGACTTACAAGAACACTCGTTAACAACATGGTTGAGGGTGTTATGCACGGATTTTCCAAGACGCTTATTATCGAGGGCGTCGGCTACAGAGCCGCAAAGCAGGGCAAGAACGTTGTTCTTAACCTCGGCTTCTCCCATCAGGTAATCGTATCTGAGAACGAGGATATCAAGCTTGAGGTTCCTCAGCCCAACCAGATAATAGTAAGCGGTATAGACAAGCAGAAGGTAGGTCAGTTTGCCTGCGAAGTACGCGCAAAGCGTCCTCCTGAGCCTTATAAGGGCAAGGGTATCCGCTATGACGGCGAAGTTATCATCCGCAAGGAAGGTAAGGCCGGTAAAGGCGCAAAGAAGTAAATAAGGAGAGTAACAAGCTATGGTTAAATTAGTTGACAGAGCAAAGGCAAGAGCCCGCAGACACGCAAGAGTACGCGCAAAGGTTTCCGGAACTGCCGCTTGCCCCCGTCTTAATGTATTCCGCTCCGCTAAGCACATCTATGCTCAGGTTATAGATGATGTTACCGGTACCACTCTCTGCGCCGCTTCAAGCATGGAAAAGGGCTTTGAAGGCAACGGCGGCAACGTTGAAGGTGCTAAGAAGGTCGGCGAAATGCTGGCAAGCGCCTGCAAGGAAAAGGGAATCGAAGAAGTCGTATTCGACAGAGGCGGTTATGTTTATCACGGACGTGTTCAGGCTTTGGCAGAAGGCGCCCGCGAAGGCGGACTTAAGTTCTAAAAGGAGGTAATTGTTTTGGCTTTAATAGATGCTTCATCAATGGAACTTACCGAAAAGGTTGTAGCAATTAACCGCGTATCTAAGACTGTTAAGGGCGGCCGTATAATGAAGTTCTCGGCACTCATAGTTGTCGGAGACGGAAACGGCACAGTAGGCTTCGGTATCGGAAAGTCGGGCGAAGTTACCGACGCGATAAGAAAAGGTATCGCAGACGCTAAGAAAAACCTTATCAAAGTTTCACTTAAAGGAACAACCATCCCCCACGAAATCGTCGGTGCATACGGCGCGGGCAGAGTTTTGATGAGACCCGCCGCTGCCGGTACCGGAGTTATCGCAGGCGGTCCTGTTCGTTCCGTAATCGAGGCTGCCGGAATCAAGGATATAAGAACAAAGTCGCTTAGATCCAACAATCCCTGCAACGTCGTAAGAGCAACATTCAACGGTCTGGCTTCACTCAAGTCTGCTGAACAGGTAGCAGCAAAGAGGGGCAAGACTGTTGAGGAAATATTCTAAGGAGGGTTAAGTTATGGCATCCGTAAAAATTGAGCTCGTAAAGAGCCTTAACGGCAGACTCAAGGATCAGATTGCTACAGCTAACGCCTTAGGTCTTCGCAAAATCGGTGACGTTACGGTTCAGCCCGATAACGCCCAGACAAAAGGTAAGATTAATAAGATCGTACACCTGATCAAAGTTACCGAAGCATAAAACAAGGAGGTGCGAATAATGAAATTGCACGAATTGGCTCCTGCGGTTGGCTCTACCAAGGATTCCAAAAGAATCGGCAGAGGACATGGCTCAGGATGGGGCAAGACGGCAGGAAAAGGACATAAAGGTCAGAACGCACGTTCGGGCGGCGGTGTAAGACCCGGCTTTGAAGGCGGTCAGACCAGACTTGCAAGAAGAATCCCTAAGAGAGGCTTCAACAATATTTTTGCAGCTAAGTATACGGCAATCAACGTTTCCGACCTTGAAAAATTCGTTGACGGTACTGTAGTCGACGGTGAGCTTTTGGTAGCTGCCGGAGTTGTTAAGGACTGCGGCAACGGCATCAAGGTTTTGGGCAACGGAGAGCTTACCAAGAAGCTTACCGTTAAGGCAGCTGCTTACTCTGCTTCCGCTAAGGAAAAGATTGAGAAAGCCGGCGGAGAGGCAGAGGTGATATAAAGTGTTTGAAACATTGCGAAATGCCTGGAAGGTACCTGAAATCCGCAAGAAGCTGTTTTATACCTTGATTATCATCGTAATCTACAGACTGGGCGGTTATGTTCCCGTTCCGTTCTTGGATTCAACAGTAATTGCTGAAATGATAAGCGGAAGCAACAACATCTTCGCTTATCTGAACACCCTTTCGGGCGGTACCTTTGGAAGAGCAACACTTTTGTGCCTTTCAATCTCGCCGTATATCAACGCACAGATCATCATTCAGCTTCTTACCTTTGCAATTCCCGCTTTGGAAAAGCTTGCAAAGGAAGGAGAATCCGGAAGAGCAAAAATCAACAAGATCACCAAGTGGACAACGCTCGGTATTGCAGTATTCCAGTCGTTTGCATACTACCTGACTCTTAGAAATCAGGGCGCGCTTTCCTACACCACAGGACTTTCCATGGTTCTGGCGGCAGTAGTAATTGTCAGCTGCTTCACGGCAGGTGCAATGCTGGTTATCTGGCTTGGCTCGCTTATCGATAAGAACGGAATCGGCAACGGCATTTCAATGCTCCTGTTTGCAGGTATCATTGCTGAAATCCCCACCTCCTTCGGTGCGACCTTCAAGGTTCTTGCCGAAACAGGTGAGCCGCTTAAGATCGCTCTTATTCCGATAATCATCGTAATCTTTGTTCTGATGATTGCTTTCATCATCTTCATGGACAATGCCGAAAGAAGACTTCCTGTTCAGTACGCTAAGCGTGTTGTCGGAAGAAAGATGTATGGCGGCCAGTCCTCCTATCTTCCTATAAAGATAGCTATGGCAGGCGTACTTCCTATAATCTTCGCCATGTCCTTCCTGTCCATCCCTCAGACCATTCAGATGTTCATGAGCGAGACAACTCAGCAGAAGCCCTTCTGGGCGGGACTTTTCAGGGTGTTCAGCTACACTCACCCAGTGTATGCGACGATTTACTTCATCCTTATAATCCTGTTCAGCTATTTCTACGTTTCCATTCAGTATAATCCTTTGGATATCGCCAATAATCTTCGTCAGAACAACGGCGGTATTCCGGGTATCAGACCCGGACAGCCCACTGCTGATTATATTACAAGAATCCTTTCAAAGCTGATTCTTGTCGGCGCTCTGTTCCTGGGCGTTGTAGCTATATTCCCGATCATCTTTGCTCAGATAACCGGCGTCGGAAACCTCGCTTTGGGCGGTACTTCAATACTTATCGTTGTAAGCGTCGCTTTGGAGACTGTACGTCAGCTCGAATCTCAGATGATGATGCGTCATCACAAGGGATTCTTGGAGTAATCTAAGCAGCCTGAGTTCGGCAGCTGTTTCAAGCAGCCGCCGGACCTTCCCCATAAACATCAGCTCGGGGATACACCCGGGCGGGGCAGCTTTTTTGAGGAAAGGCAGGAAATAGTATGAATCTTATATTATTAGGAGCACCGGGAGCAGGCAAGGGCACTCAGGCAGAGGTTATATGCAATGCCAAGGGTATCCCCGCTATCTCGACCGGAAATATGTTAAGAGAAGCAGTTAAAAACGGCACTCCGAGCGGTCTTGCCGCAAAGAGCTATATGGACGCTGGAGCTTTGGTTCCCGATGACGTCGTTATAGGCATCTTAAAGGACAGAATCGCCGAGGATGACTGCAAGAACGGCTTCATTCTGGATGGCTTCCCCCGCACTGTACCTCAGGCGGAGGCTCTTGACAGAATGGGCGTTACCATCGACAAGGTTATCGAGATTTACGTTCCTGATGAAACGATTGCAAAGCGCTTGGGCGGCAGACGTGTCTGCGAAAAGTGCGGAAATTCCTATCATGTGGACTTCAAGCCCACCAAGGTTGAGGGAATATGCGATGCCTGCGGCGGCAAAACCGTTATCCGCAAGGATGATGAGCCTGCTACCGTTCTGGACAGATTAAAAGTCTACCACGAGAAGACCGCACCCTTAAAGGATTTCTACTTCGCTCAGGGCAAGCTTACTACCGTTATCGGTCAGGAAGAGGTCGCCGAGACTTCTAAGCTTACGCTCGAAGCACTGGAAGCGTGATAAAAAGTGATAAGCATTAAATCGACAAAGGATCTCGAAAAGATGCGCCGCGCCGGCGCGATAACCGCCGGTTCATTAGTTGCGGCAGGCAATGCCATCCACGCCGGCATGAGTACAAAGGAGCTTGATAAGGTTGTTCACAACTACATCACCTCCCACGGTGCAAAGCCCTCGTTTCTGGGCTATGCAGGATATCCCGGTTCAGCCTGTATTTCGGTGAACGATACCGTTATCCACGGAATCCCCTCGCCGAATATCAAGCTGCACGAAGGGGATATAGTCTCGGTGGACGTCGGAGCGTATATCGACGGCTTCCACGGTGACTCCACAAAGACCTTTAAGGTGGGTTCTGTCAGCGAAGAGGCGGAAAGGCTTCTTGCCTCTACCGAGGAAAGCCTGATGCTTGCAATAGAAATGTCAAAGCCAGGCGTCAGAATAGGAGATCTTTCGGCAGCGATCCAGGAGTATAATGAGTCGAGAGGGTTCGGAGTTGTCCGCGAATATGTCGGTCACGGCGTAGGCGCGGAGCTTCACGAGGAGCCGGAGGTTCCGAACTTTGGGCGTGCAGGTCACGGTCCAAGGCTTTTGCCGGGCATGGTAATAGCCATCGAGCCGATGATAACCTTAGGCAAGCCCGCAGTAAGAACTCTTTCGGACGGCTGGACCGTCAAGACCCGCGATGGGTCGTTAGCAGCTCATTTCGAGCACACAATCGCAATTACGCCGGACGGCGCGGTAATTCTTACCCTGCCAGAATAAACATCATGACGGCGTTTGTGAATATACCCAAAGGCTCGGTGGTGAAATCACTTGCGGGCAGAGATCAAGGCGGCTATTACGTTGCAGTAGAAGCCGAGGACCGCTTCGTTTTTATCGCGGACGGCCGCGAGCGCAAGCTTGAAAAGCCCAAGCGAAAGAATGTAAAACACATTTCACCTGTCGGCAAGCGGATAGAAATTGTCGGGCTGACAAACAAAAAACTTAAAAGGCTTCTTTCAGAGCTTTCAACCCAAAGCCCGGAAAGCAAAGCCTGAAACGACCGGACGAGAAGAGAGGGATTTTATTAATGTCAAAAGAAGATGTAATTGAACTTGAAGGCACCGTTTTAGAAGCACTTCCGAGCGCAAAGTTCCAGGTTGAGCTTGCAAACGGTCACAAGATTCTCGCCTATGTATCCGGAAAGCTGGGTGTGAACCATATAAGAATCGTTCCCGGCGATAAGGTTACGGTCGAGATGTCTCCTTATGATCTGACTAAGGGCAGAATCACCTGGAGATCTAAATAGGAATATCAAACAGCTGCGAGTTGCTAAAAGCAAACCGCGATCATTTGAAGGAGGAATTTCCAATGAAAGTAAGACCTTCAGTTAAACCCATGTGCGAAAAGTGCAAGGTAATAAGACGCAAAGGCAAGGTAATGGTCATTTGCTCTAACCCCAAGCACAAGCAGCGTCAGGGATAAAAACGAAAAATGGAGGTGCCCATAAAAATATGGCTCGTATAGCAAGTATAGACCTGCCCAGAGATAAGAGAATCGAAGCGGCTCTCACCTACATCTACGGCATAGGTCAGCCTACGGCAACTAAGATCTGCAAGGAAACCGGCGTTGACCCTGATATCAGAGTTAAGGACCTTTCTGAGGATGATGTTGCTAAGTTACGTGAATATATCGACAAGCATCTTATTGTTGAGGGCGACAAGAGAAGAGAAGTTCAGCTCAACATCAAGAGACTTATTGAGGTTGGTTGCTACCGCGGTACACGTCACCGCAGAGGACTTCCTGTAAGAGGTCAGAGAACCAAGACCAACGCAAGAACCCGCAAGGGACCCAAGAAGACTATCGCTAATAAGAAGAAGTAAGGAGGGATATAGAACATGGCTCAGAATACTAAGGGCAAGAAGGTTACAACCGTTCGCCGCCGCAGAGAAAGAAAGAACATTGAACAGGGACAGGTTCATATCCAGTCCACATTCAACAACACCATCGTTACCATCACCGATATGCAGGGCAACGCAATCTCATGGGCTTCCGCTGGTGGCCTGGGATTCAGAGGCTCTAAGAAGTCCACTCCCTTCGCAGCTCAGACCGCTGCCGAAACTGCAGCAAGAGCAGCTAAGGAGCACGGCCTTAAGATCGTTGAGGTTTACGTTAAGGGACCCGGTCAGGGAAGAGAAGCAGCTATCAGAGCTTTACAGTCTGAGGAGCTTGAGGTAAGACTTATCAAGGATGTTACTCCTATACCTCACAATGGCTGCCGTCCTCCCAAGCGCCGCCGCGTATAAACGCTGTACTTATTGTATAGCTGTACGATTTATTCACAACCGAGTTTACCAAAGTTTACTCGGCGTCGGGACAGCGTTTAACAAGTTAAACGCCAGAACCTGATATTTATTAAAAACGGAGGAAAGTTATTATGGCTTTAAACAAGGAACCTATACTTAAAAAGTGTAAGGCTTTAGGCATCAGCCCCATGGTTATGGGCGTTGCCAAGGAAACTAAAAGAGACCCCAAGGCAAACGTTAGAAAGAAAGAATCTGAATATGCACGTCAGTTGAAGGAAAAGCAGAAGCTTAAGTTCATCTACGGCGTTCTTGAGAAGCAGTTCAGACACATCTATGAGAAGGCTGAAAAGATGGAAGGTCAGGCTGGTGCAAACCTTTTGACCCTGCTCGAACTCAGACTTGACAACGTTGCTTACAGAATGGGTCTTTCCACCACAAGACGTGAAGCAAGACAGCTCGTTTCTCATGGTCACTTCAACGTAAACGGCGCAAGAGTTGATATCCCTTCCTACAGAGTTAAGGTTGGCGACGTTATCTCACTGCGTGAGAATTCCAAGAAGAGCGTTAAGTTCAAGGAAATCGTTGAGGCTACCAACGGAAGACTTATCCCCACATGGCTCGAAGTCGACAAGGAAAACCTTACCGCAAAGGTAACAAGAGTACCTGTTAAGGAAGACCTTGATTACGAAGTAGAAGAGCACATGATCGTCGAGTTGTACTCCAAATAATCAGTTTTTGAGTTCATCTTGCTTACAGTCTGGGCAGCGTTCACTTATGGTGATATGCCTGCTCAGCTATAAGCCGGTCATAGGCGGGAGGGCATTTTGTCCGCTGAAGCCATCATAATCGGCACAGCGGATTACCGATAAGAAATGGAGGCTATAATGCTGGAAAAAATCGAAAAGCCGGATATTGAAACAGTCGAGCTTAAAAGCAACGGAACATACGGTAAGTTTGTTTTAGAGCCTTTGGAGCGCGGCTACGGTACGACTATTGGCAACAGCCTTAGACGTGTATTGCTTTCATCTCTCCCGGGCGTAGCCGTAACATCTATCAAGATCGACGGCGTACAGCACGAATTATCAACAATTCCCGGAGTTAAGGAAGATGTTGCGGAAATCGTTCTGAACCTTAAGGGACTTACAGCAAAGCTCTACTGCGACGGTCCGAAGACCGTTTACATTGAAGCAGAGGGCGAATGCGAGGTCACCGCAGGCGATATCAAGACCGATTCAGAGGTCGAGATCTTAGTTCCCGATATGCACATTGCAACTCTGGATACCGGTGCCAAGCTGTACATGGAAATTGTCCTTGATAAGGGACGCGGATATGTTTCCGCCGAGAAGAACAAGGCGCTCATGGCAAACGCACCCATTGGTATTATCGCCGTTGACAGTATTTACACCCCTGTACTCAAAGTAAACTATACGGTTGAAAACACCCGTGTTGGACAGATAACCGATTACGACAAACTCACATTAGAGGTATGGACGGACGGCGTTATATCCGCAAAGGAAGCCGTTTCCATGGCAGCCAAACTCCTCAACGAGCATCTGAATCTGTTTATCAACCTTTCTGAAGAGACAAGTGTTGATGAGATTTTGGCTGAAAAGGACAATAAGTCCAAGGATAAAGTCCTTGAGATGACCATTGAGGAACTTGACTTGTCGGTTAGATCCTTCAACTGCTTGAAGAGAGCGGGAATCAACACTGTAAACGATCTGATAGAGAAATCCGAGGAAGAAATGATGAAGGTTAGAAACCTCGGTAAGAAGTCGTTCGACGAGGTTAAGGAGAAGTTAGCTTCCTTAGGCCTCGAAATGAGCTACGAAGAGGAATAACAAAGTTAAAGTAAGGAGTGAGTATCTATGCCAGGCGCAAGAAAGTTGGGCAGAACAAGCGACCAGAGAAAAGCAATGCTTAGAGCTATGGTCACATATCTGCTTGAAAACGGTAAGATAGAAACCACTGTAACAAGAGCAAAGGAAGTTGCCGCAATGACCGAAAAGATGATTACCATCGGCAAGACCGGCGACCTTCACTCAAAGCGTCAGATTCTTGCATACGTCACCAAAGAGGACGTTGCAAAGAAGCTTGTTGACGAGATAGCACCCAAGTACGCAGACCGCAACGGCGGCTACACCAAGATTATCAAGGTTGGTCCCAGACGCGGAGATGCTGCTGAAATGGCTATTATTCAGTTGGTATAAAGCGAACGTCCCTCACCTTTGTTGGGTGGGGGACGATTTTTCTTTATATGGATTGATGGAAGCTATAGTTGTGTGCCTTGATGGGACGTTCGAGTGAAGAAGTAATAGCGAATAGTGAATAAGTAAGGTGTCGCCTGACGGCGACGGATCTAAAGTCGGCGCTTAGCGCCTCGCGGCAAAGCCGCATTTTAAATCATCGGCGCAAGCACGTTTCACCAAAGTGAAACGCTTACCGCACTTATTCACTATTCACTATTACCTATTACTTCAAAAACCCACCGTGAACGCAAAGTTCACGGTGGGTTTTTACTGGAGCGGCTTACGAGGCTCGAACTCGCTACCTCCACCTTGGCAAGGTGGCGCTCTACCAGATGAGCTAAAGCCGCAGATATGGTGCCTCCGGTCGGAATTGAACCAACGACACGGGGATTTTCAGTCCCCTGCTCTACCAACTGAGCTACAGAGGCAAACTATTATTCAAAACAATGCATACACTATTGCGCACACACTATTTTGAAGAATAGTATGGCGACCCGGATCGGGCTCGAACCGACGACCTCTAGCGTGACAGGCTAGCGTTCTAACCAACTGAACTACCGGGCCAAGCATTTCAGCGGAGCTGAAATGCGGTACGTTTTGCTGACGCAAAAGTACAGCATTTTGTCCTGCGTTTGAAATATGATACATTTGACTTCACCGAATGTACGACATTCCAAAGACTGCTGAAATATGGTGGAAACTATAGGGCTCGAACCTATGACCCTCTGCTTGTAAGGCAGATGCTCTCCCAGCTGAGCTAAGCTTCCATGTTCAGTCGCCTTTATCAGGCGACTTTGATATTATACCTCATAAAGGCGGGCTTGTCAAGAGTTTTTTCAAAAATTTTTTGATTTTTTCTGGATTATTTTTTGTTTGGGGTGAGTTGTTTATTGTATGGCAGGATGTCGGGTGCTGCATATATCCGGAATAGTGGGAACCTATAGTTGGTGCGGGGATGGACGTGCTTCGCTCGTCCATAGAGAAATCCCGGCTGAGGTAATCGTTTGGCTTCGCCTACCGTCCTACAAAAAAACAGTCCACTGGACTGTTTTTGCACTAATTTAGACCGCTAAGGTCGAAATTAGTGCTCTACCCATCCTGCGCTATGCTTCGCTTGGAGATTTCGCTCACTGCTGGGAGCGACGAGGGATTCTCGCCCTCGACCTCGCAGGGGCTCCTTGCCCCCTTGACCCCTGCCAAAGTTTCGTGAAGCGATGCTTATGCCCTTCTCGTGAAATGGCGGGCGGAAAGCCTTTTTAATTTTGCTATTGAGGGTTTGCTATTTCTCGCTTCCTGCTATAGCTTCATACATCCGCATATAGGTCGGCAGGGCGGTTTCATAATTTTCTGTCATCTGTTCATAGGAGGTTGAAAGAAGTCTTGCCGGCTCTCTCAGACCTACATACAATTCATCCGGCATAGCTTCCCATTTCAGCTTTTCACGGGTGAGGGCACAGTTCAGCTTTATTCCCTTATCGCTTACAAAATCGCCCTCAAGCTCACCAGTGAAGTCATGGACGGCGAAATCTGTCGTACCGTCAGAAATTACTATCATGTTATCTCCGCACTGAAGCTGGGTCATCAGCTGAGCCTGTGAGGATGTCACCGAGTTGGGGTTAGAGTAGTCGGTGGAGATATTATAGATAAGCACATACACCTCACCGTCGCCGTTGATATCCTCAGTGAAGCTTTCAAAGAAGTGCTGGAACTCGGCTGTGCGGGCATATATTGCGTTATTATCCGAGATTGCAAGAACCGTCAGATCCGGCTCGACCCTTGTCACCGAATCATACACGATATATCCCAGAACGAACACTCCGAAGACCGAGCAAATGATTATCCATTTGGAGCGATACCAGATGTTTTCGAGCCATTTGCCAAAGCTCAGCTTGATTTCCTCCTTGGGCAGTTCTTTGACCGTCTCGGAGGAATCTATTACTCCCTGCTTAAGCTTTACAAGCTCGATTTTTTGATCCTGGAGCTTGCGTTCGTACTGTTCGCGCTCCTTTTTTTCGCTTTCTGCACGCTCTGCCTCCAGCTTTTCAGCGTTTTCACGGCTGGCGCGCTCTTTTTCGGCTATCTCGCGCTCAAATTCTATATCTTCTTTTGGGATGAACCCTTCTCGCTTGTCCATAAAAGCACTCCAATCTATTTCAAACTATGATTTCTTTGTGAGAATTGAATAATTACAGTATATTATATTTGCGCATATTTGTCAATACAAATAATTTTGCTTGATTAACGATATTATTTTCAGGATTCTATTGACAAGAAAACTTGGCAGTAGTATAATATGTGACAAGAAAACTTGGCATAGCTAAAGGAGAGAATCGCAATGGAAATATTGCAGGAAATACGCTCAAAGCTTTTTGAGATGAGGGACGTCAAGTATCAGCAGTTCAACTCAAGCCTTATACCGAATGTAAACAGCGAGTTTGTCATCGGGGTTAGGACGCCGGAGCTGCGCAAGTATGCCTCGGAGCTTGCGAAGAGGGATGATATAGGCGAATTTTTAGCGGTGCTCCCTCACGAATATTTTGAGGAGAATCAGCTCCACGCCTTCATCATTGAGAAAACCAAGGATTATGATAAGTGCTTGGCACAGGTAGAGGAATTTCTGCCCTTTATAGACAACTGGGCAACCTGCGACCAGTGCGCACCCAAGGTGTTAGTCAAGAATCCCGAAAGGCTTATATCATCGGTCAAGCAGTGGATATCTTCGGACAAACCGTACACCATCAGGTACGGTATAGGTATGCTTATGCGGGTGTATCTTGACGACAGATTCAGCCCGGAATATCCGGAGCTTGTGGCGGCGGTCGAATCGCAGGAGTATTACGTCAACATGATGCGCGCCTGGTACTTTGCAACAGCTCTTGCGAAGCAGTATGAGGCGGTTATAGGGTATTTTGAAGATGCACGGCTTGATGAGTGGACGCACAACAAGTCGATTCAGAAGGCGTGCGAGAGCTACCGCGTCAGCGACGAGCGCAAGGCATATTTAAGAACATTGAAAAGGAAGGGTTAATATGAGTGAATTATCTAAGGAAGAAATTTTGAAAAGGGCGCAGAATGAAAACAAAGGCAGAGACTTGACCGAGCTTGAAGCCGGAAGGAGAGATACGCTGTTCGCGGTAATCATGGTGTATATACTGGGAACGATTCTTTGCGTCACCGAAATATTTGTCGGTAAGGGAATCAATTACGCGCTGTATATTGTCGTGACTTCGCTGAATACTATGATTTTTGTCCGCAGAGCAATCCGCAAGCCGGTCAGGGAGAACGTTATAACCGCAGTGCTGTTCTGCACCGCGACAGCTCTGTTCTTGGTCGCATGGGTCATATCCCTGATTAAGCTCTGATATGAACACTGAGTTAGAGCTTAAAAACCGCCTTAAGGAGGCAAGAACGGAAGCTGGGCTTTCTCAGACTCAGCTTGCCGAGATGGTGGGCGTATCCCGCAATACCATCAGCTCGATAGAGACAGGTCAGTTCAGCCCGACAGCCAAGCTTGCGCTGATTCTGTGCATCGCTCTTGACAAAAAGTTCGAGGAGCTTTTCTATTTTGAATAATTTTTGATATTGCGCAAAAACTATCCTTGAAAACGTTTTTTGCGGGATTGCCTGCTTAAAAAAGTAATACTATTTTACGTTTTTCGAGGTGGATTATGCAGTTATCAAACTCTCAATACAATGAAATGGCGAACGATGCCAGCGCACCATCAAAATCGTGGTTCAACATTCCCAAGGCATTTGTTATAGGCGGGCTTATCTGCCTTATCGGGCAGGGAATATTGGAGCTTTACAAGGCGACAGGCTTTGAAAAGGATGAAGCCGCCGCCCTAACCTCGCTTACGCTTGTTTTAGCCTCGGCTGTGCTTACAGGTGTGGGGCTTTACCCCAAGGTTGCCAAGCACGGCGGCGCGGGAACCTTGGTGCCGATAACAGGCTTTGCCAACGCGGTGGTATCCCCGGCGATAGAGTTTAAGACCGAGGGCTGGGTGCTCGGCGTGGGCGCAAAGGTCTTTGCGATTGCAGGACCTGTAATTCTTTACGGCGTTACGGCGAGCGTTATTTACGGTATAATTTATTTTATCGTCAATCAGGTTATGTAGGCGGAAGTTGGGCGTTTACGTCCAACAAGTCTAAGCGAAAGAATAGACGGCGCAGAAAGCCAATTTACAGCGCAAAGCTAAGTCCAAAGACGGAGTAAAGGCGGCAGACGGCAACCGGAAGTGCGACAACATCATAGTTGGTGCCGTCTGCTAGTTTCACCGATTTTTATTTTTTATGATGATGAATTAGTAGACAAATCAGGCGGGGTGTGGTATAATAATATACGATTAGATATGTTTGTTTGCATGACAAGGGAGGATTGTGTATGAATCTAAGGCAAAGGCTTTCGGAACTGCCCAAGGAAAGCTTTTATACCGAAAAAGTTTTCTTTCGGGAAATAAACTCTGATGATGATTTAGCTATTGCGACCTGCGAACTGACATTGCCTCCTGAACAGCAGGATTTTGTAAATCCGGCGGGCTTTTCGATTGGTCGAGCCTATCTGTTCCCAAATGACAATATTCCATACCTGATTTATGCTCAAGAACAGGGTCAAGAAATCCCTATTGGTTTTATTCTGCTGCGCTTCAGCTGCAATACAGAGGATAAACGTTCTTGGCGTTATTATAGCACGCGTCCGCCCAGAACTAATTGGAGTTATTTTATAGTCCCGGAGTATCAGGGTAAGGGATATGGCAGACTGTCTGCCGAGCTTGCCATCAGGATTCTAATGCAGGTCGCTCCTGAGTATCTCATAGAACTCACTACGGAGCAAAGCAACCTGAAAGCTCAAAATCTTTACATGAGATTAGGCTTTGAAAAAGCAGATGAACTTAATGGTGACGACCTTGTATTCCTGTATAATTCAGACCGCAACGGCTGATATGCTCTCAACAGGCAAAAGCGACGGAGATTCGGTTTCGGGCATTGTTCATAGGTGGGATATCACGAAATAAACAGCTTACAGCTGGGAAAATATAATTTACGAGGAGGAACATTATGACAAAGATATCGATTCACGAGGGCGACAGGGCTCTGTTCAACAACCATGTTGACTACTGCGTGGGAACAGGCAGAATGGGTTTGGCTCTGCAAAAGGAGTATTACGACCAGCTCAAGCTCGTTCAGCAGGAAATCGGCTTCAAGCACATCCGCGGACACGGCTTATTTACCGACGATATGGCTATATATCAGGAATACCGCGAGGATTGGCGTGACCCTGAAAGTCCTACTCACATCGAGTACAACTTTACATATCTTGATTTGGTGATGGACAGCTACCACGAGCTTAATATCCGTCCGTTCATCGAGCTGGGCTTTATGCCTAAGAAGCTTGCTTCCGGCGAGCAGACCATATTCTACTGGAAGGGCAACACCACCCCGCCTAAGGACTATGAAAAGTGGTGCGATTTGGTCAAGGCGATGCTCACCCATCTTGTTGAGAGGTACGGCGAGGAAGCCTATGAATACCCGATAGAGGTCTGGAACGAGCCTAACCTGCCCGGCTTCTGGTATAAGGCGGATATGCAGGAGTATTTCAAGCTGTTCAAGCTGAGTTTCAACGCCATAAAGTCGCTTGACAAGCGCTTCAAGGTCGGAGGACCCGCAATCTGCGGCGTGCGCGACGCTGAATGGATAACCGAGTTCATGCGCTTCTGCCGCGAGGAAAAGCTGGATATCGACTTTGTTACACGCCATCACTACACTACCGAGAACCCTGAGCATGACGGTCACTACGGCTATGCCAAGCTTATGAACCCGGAGGATGGCTTTGCAAATCTTCAGACCACCCGGGACATCATAGACAGCTTTGAGGAATACAAGGGTCTGCCCATCCACATCACCGAGTTCAACACATCATATATCCCCAACTGCCCGGTTCACGATACCAACCTTAACGCCGCATACTTAGCTCAGCAGCTTTCAAGGCTGGGCGACGTTAACGAATCCTACTCCTACTGGACGTTCGGCGATATCTTCGAGGAGCAGGGAGTGCCCTTTGCGCCCTTCCACGGCGGCTTCGGCATGGTTGCAAACGGCTGCATTCCCAAGCCGACCTTCTACGCTTTCAAGTTCTTCAAGGATTTGCAAGGCGAGTGCGTTTACAAAGGTGATGAGGCTATAGTTTTGAAGACCGCTGATGGCTATAAGCTCTGCGCATGGAACATCTGCCGAAAGGGTGAGGATAAAACTGCCGAGCTTGAAATATCCCTCCCCGCAAGCGGTGAATACAGCGTCATCTACAAGACGGTGGACGAGACCACCTGCAACCCATTAAAGGTTTGGCACGATATGGGTGAGCCACAGTGCCTTTCAAAGGAGCAGACTGAGCTTTTGAAGGAAGCCGCCAAGCCGCTTATAACCTCGGAGAGATTATCTGCCGACGGCGAAGCAATCATAAAGCTGAGGCTTTCAAGAAACGCTCTTGTCTATGCCGAAATCAAGAAATCGGCTATCACCCCGGACAGGGGCTTTGACTATGTACGCGCTACGACCACTCTGTAATCCGGTCTGATATTTCGAGACTTTTGCGCTTACAATGACAGAATGTGTCATTGTAAAAAGAAATAATATAATAAAATATTGCGTCCTTGTAAAAAAGGGCGCAATTTTTGTAATATTTCGTTGACTTTAATATGGCAATGTGTTAAAATATTATTATAATTATAATAATAACGGATAAATGATACTTAAGTTGTCTGCTAAGAAAGATTTCGTGTCAGGAGCGATATTATGCCAAATTACAATATAGGGGCATTTATAAAGGACGGAAGAACCGAGTTCAAAGTATCGCAGTCGGAGCTCTGTTGATGGTATGCAATGCGGGGAGGCTTTCAAGAATCGAAAATTGCGGGCATCTGCCAGAAATGACGTTTTAGGATGGCTTTTGCAAAGATACTGATATTCCGGCAGCGTTTTTGACGGCTTTCTGACCAAAGAGGATTTAAGACTGCTCGGATGATTCAGCAGGCGATCATAGTATGGGCTTGGTCTTAGTCAAAAGACGTCAGGCTGAGGATGCAGAGCACGCAAGGGGGGAGAGGACACTTATAATCTCAGCATGATATTAAGCAGGAACAGCAAGCGCACCTGCCGGATAAATAGGCTATGGCGGGGAGCTTTAAGGAATAATAAAAGTATTATATCGGGGGGAATATTATGTCTAATTATAATATGGGGCAATTCATTAAGTTCAGAAGAAATGAGTTTAAGATATCTCAGTCTGAGCTTTGCCAGGGGATATGCAATGTGAGCACTCTTTCAAGAATCGAAAACGGAGAGCAGTTTCCCAAAAACGATATATTGACAATGCTGCTGGAAAGGCTCGGATATTCCGATTTTACATTTGACGTTTTTATTTCGGAGAGGGATTATAAGTCCGCACAGACAGTGCACAGGGCAAGACAGCTATATAATCTTGGAAAAAAGAAAGAGGCCAAGGTGCTTATAGACAGCCTTGATAAAAAATATGATGTATTAAGGCTTCAGGACAGACAGTTCTGCGACAACATGGAAACTATGTTTTTGTATGAAAACGGTGAGATCACCACAGAGCAGGCCTTGAAAAACTATATCAGCATTTTAGAGCGTTCCTCCGGCAGATTCAGCCTGGATTCTCTTCCGACAGTAGTATATTTTGAAGAAATGAACCTTTTAAACTGCATATCAAACTGTTATGCCAGCCTTGGAAGGATGGATATTTCAATAAAAATGCTTTACCATATGAAGCGAATTCACGATAGCAATATTATAGATGAATTAGAATCACTGCGCACTATACCCGCGATACTTTATAATCTTTCAAAATACCTCGGGCTTAGCAAACGGTATGACGAAAGCATAGAAATCTCAGAGCAGGCAGTGGAGATTGGAAAGCGAACAAGCCAAGTCAGAATGCTTCCGCAGGCTATGTATAACCTTGGGTGGGCGCTTGTAAAAAGAGGCAGACCGCAGGACAGGGAGCGAGCAAGAATGGTCTTGGAGGAAGCTTTCCAGCTGAGCAGAGTGATGAGCGGGGAAAGCAAGCGAACCAAGAACATAAAGCGGTTTATAAATGAGAATTTCGCGGATTGATTTATTCGTCCAACTGAATATCTGCATCGGAATCGCAGTTAGAATCGATTCCGATGTCAGGGCATTATCGTCATCGTGACTTTTGGATGTTTTTCTCCAGCATCAATTCCTGTGATATCGGAAGCAAGGTGATGGGCAAAATGCCTGCTCCTGCACCGATAAGCATTACTGCTGCCAATGCCAAATATTTTGCCTTGAATGGAATAAAATCTGCTACCAAATCCACAAATCAGTTTTATGTGAACACGCTCTAATGATTTTCAAGGTAAAGTATCTAATACTAATTCTACATAAAAGTTAATATTATCATATTAGTGCAGCTTAATATTTATTTAATTATATAAATGTAATTTTTTGTTTTGCATAAAACCGCAAGCTTATTGACAATATGTCTTACATGGTATATAATTTATTTGTTTAAATGATTAATCCTTTCAGATGAATTATTTAAGCTACGGATATGATTTCATAAGCAGGGAAAGACGTTTGGGATAAGCGTCTTTTTCTGTTTTTATAGGATAATATAAGCCCCGGACATCCTGCAAAGAATGTCCGGGGCTTATTGATTTTAGGGGGTCACTAAACTGAAAAATTATTCGGGGAGCTTATCGCTGAACATGATAAGCTGCGAGGTCACCTTTTCGTTTTCGGTGAGAGGCTTGAAGGTTCCGTTTTCGTAGAGCTTATTAAGAACGAGGATGGCAAGTCTGTTTGAAAGCAGGATGTTTGTGCCGTTGTTGAGTATAAGATCCTGCATCTGCTCGGGATAATTCCTTGCTTCAAGCTGCTCGGCTTCAAGCTCGGCATCGATAAATTTGCGCGCTTGGTCATCAGGAAGGCTGGGAAGGTTTTCTAAGAGCTTGTAGACCTCCGGCAGTGCTATCATTATGTTTACCCTGCCGCTGTCATCAATGAATTTTCTTTCGCGCAGGCGGGCAAATTTTGAAGCGTTCGAGGGGGTATCGCTTATAGCGCCGGTGATGTATTCGTAGAGATATTCATAGTCTGTGTCGAGATTGTTCTGCCATCCTCCCACGCGTGAGCAGAGGGGCGAATCAATCGACCAGGAGCCAACGCTTGGGTATTTACAGCTTCCACGGTTCATATCTCCGCAGGACCATAGAGCGGGCATATTTACAGTGCGCTTATAGTCGGGGTCGGAGGGCTGGGCTTCTATACTTACATGGGCGATGTATTCGCCGCCATCCTTGGTGTGAATACAGTATTTGTTCCATATCTCGTGGTATGGCTTCTGTCCGGCTGTGTAGTCCACCTTGAATGCACGGTTGACTATCGCATAGAATATCGCTGCGGCTTCAAAGAGCTGCCTGTTTCCGCCGGGGATATAGATATCCTTGATGTCTTTAACGGCTTCGATTATGGTATTAGCATAGCCGGAAGCAAGCTCATCCGCCATTTCAAGCTGCTTTTTATAGTTGACTTCCTGCTGCTCGATGGAGAAGGTCAAGGGGTCGAAGTTGACATAGGTGGTGTATTTGTCCTTGCCCTTGCGAGTCAAGAATCCGTTTTCTTCCAGCATATTGATTCTATCCTCGATAAAAACAAGGGTTAAGCCCAACTCGTCAGTGATTTCTTCCTTGGTTCTTGGGGTGAAATATACGCTGTAGACAATGTTGAGGTTTATCATATCTTCAAGATATGCTTCGGGGCCTCCGTTGCTGCCCGGGGCGCCGTTGTGGCCGAAAGTGCATTTTGTAAGTGATAATGGATTTAATCCTAACTTGCCTATTTTTCTTTCCATGGTGTAGTCCTTTCTTAATTCGTCTCTGGCCTTGTTTAAGTGCCATTTTACCGTTCCAACAGGAAGACTGAGCTTGCGTGAGATTTCGGCTATCGGCACTCTTTCAAAATAGTGCAAATAGACAATTTCCCGCCGGGTTTTTGTTAAAAACGCTATCTCCACGCGAAGGCGGTCGTATTCCTCTTTCTGCTCTGCCGCGCTGAAATCATCCTGAAAAGGATAATCGGCTTCATAGAGGGATACCCGTCTGCCCTCGCCACCCGGCTTTAGCTTTGCGCGCAGGTGCTTTGAATAGACGTGCTCGCACACCTGCCAGACGAAGCCGTCGGGGTTGCCGATAGTATCCGTCTTTAAAAGGGCGACCCAAAGCTGAGCACCGATTGCGGCGCAGAGCTCCTCGGCTTCGTCGTAGGAGAAGCATTTTTTGATGGAGTAGCCGTAGATTTTTTTAAAGTATTGCAGGGTGATTTTGTTGGCGGATTGCTTATCCATGTGCAGTCTTCCTTGTCGGTTGTGAATGTTGGTGGATGATTGATAAAACGTTCCGGAGACGTTTGTACCATATTGCTTTTTGCTTAGTACGACTATATAGTACCACGAAAATTTAAAAGGTTGGCGGTATTTTATATTTTAGCAGATTTTTTTATGGATGGGAATACATAATTAATAATTTTGAACGGATTTGCGGATTTTCGCTTGGAAATTACCTTTTTCTGCCCTTAAAGTACTTGACATCCTACGAAGTCGAGTTTATAATTTAATGTAATAAAGCGGTGGTATACTAATATCAGACCGAATGAGGAATTGTTTGGAGAAAAAGGAGTTGGATAATTTGAAGCGCATATTTATACTTGCTCTCGCGGCGATAATGCTTTGCAGCTGCGGTGCACCGGCGAAAAATGATAATACCGTCACAAATGAGGTTGATACGGATGTTTCGGATGATGGCGAGGCTTCCGGCGGCATTGCGGACGAGGAAGCTCCCGAAGCTGATGAAACATCAGTCAAAACCGTCAGATATGACTTTGACGGCTGCACTATCGGTGTGACTGTTCTAGAAGGCTGGAATTATTATGTCGTTGCGGATGATGGGATTATGGAGCTTCAGCACGTAGGAATCCAGCTTTACGACGGTGAAGCCCCGGAGCAGAAGGAGATGTACGGCGGCAAGCTGTTTGTAGCCGTTGCGGCAAACGGTCGCGCTTCAACCCATGTGGACGCTTGGACGGATATGGGAACACAGTTCACCGAGGAGGCATACACCTGTGAATCCGGTGCAGGTATGAAGCTGTATTACCTCGACGGCAGACTTGACTATGCCACATTTGATGACTATTCAGAGCTTTGCGTTTTCTTTAATCTTGACGACGGCGATAGGTTGGATGATATTCTTAAAATAGTTGACACCGTAAAATATGAATCGAAAAACGGCGAGGTTGCCGCCCCTGATGAAGACGCCGAGGTTGAATCGTTCGGTGTCGGTTCATACTGGAATTGGCGCGAGGATTACAAAACCCGCCCGGACGGCAAGGAGGTCACCATCTTTGCTGACAACACCTCCGACTGCGACTATTCGGGCTACAAGAAAATCGGGTACGGCTTTGGTCCTTTGCAACGCTCGGTAATGGCGCCCGAGGGCTGGAACGGCTTCCGCTTCTACAGCGATTATGAAGCTATCGAGAATTTGCTTACCGGTATACCCATTTATGACGGAGATATTCCCGTAAGAATAGATTATCACGATGAATCCACCTTTTATGACGCTATGCCTATGGAAAAATCGACCTTTTTCCTTGCAGAGTCGCCGTGGATGCGCGCGCAGGATTTCATCGATGACGGAAATGGCTTAATCGACAAGTTCGACCACGAAACCTATACCGACAAAAAGGGCAGAACCATGCAGGTATATTTTATCGACGGTCTGCCGAGATACGCCTGCTATGATGATTATTACGGTCTTTGCATATGGTTCAATCTGAAAAGTGAGGAGCAGATACCGATTGTCGTGAACATGATAAACAGCGTTGATGTTTCACTCAGCCGCGATGCGGAGTGGGCATTGAAGGTTGCGGAAAGGTTTGGATATACAATTATCCCGCCGGAGGAATGACTTTAGGTCTTATCCCGGAAGGAGGGCTAAAATCACCCAATAGCTTAAATTCTGCTATCGGGTGATTTTTTACGCGATAATCTCGCAGAAAAGTGCGGTGGGGAAAACTATTGCCCGCAAATTCTTGATGATATTGCGGTTAAGGTTGATGAGAGGTTGGGGTAGGTGGTACAGACCAAGACTTCTGATGACACTTATATCATGATTTGTCACGAGAGAGGATTCAGAATAAATAAGCTGTGACAATAAATGCTCGATATCTACAGGTTAAAATAACGAGCATCTTTATACAAATATACAGTAATTATTCAGCAAAAATGTATATTCATATAGTAGCTACTATATTTATCAAGTGAAAATCTCTTTTTATGTCCTATTATACGAACAGATATTTACTTTCAACATAATTATAGTATTATTTTAGTGTAATTTATAAGCAATATTAATCATGTTATCAGCAAGAATGCTCGAAATGCTCGTTGTGCTCGTTATTTTCTCTCGGTACATAACGAGCATTTTTCACCCGATAACGAGCATCTGCCCGATTTTGCCCCTCGTAACGTTCCGACCCATGATTTTTTGGGAGGGTGGACCCATCCCGAAAAACTACTTGACATCCGCGGGAATCAGGTATATAATTAATTGTTAATAATGCGGCAGTATATCCTTTTGCCGTAAATACTTTATTCGGAGGAATTTATTATGGCTATAAAAGCAACAACCATGTCCCGCGAGGGCTTTCAGAAGCTTCAGGACGAGCTGGAATATCTTGTAACTATAAGACGTAAGGAAGTAGCAGAAAAGCTGAAAGAAGCACGCTCCTACGGCGACCTTTCCGAAAACGCCGAGTACGATGAAGCCAAGAACGAGCAGGGTATGCTGGAAGCTCAGATCGCCGATTTAGAGGTAGTAATAGCAAACGCTATAATCGTTGATGACGGCAGTATGTCCTTGGACGAGGTCGGCATAGGCTCATATGTCAAGCTTAAGGACTTCGACCTTGACGAAATAGTTGAATATCAGATAGTAGGCTCCACCGAGTCTGACCCAGACGACAACAAGATTTCGGATGAGTCGCCGGTTGGCAAGGCTTGTCTTAAGAAAAAGGTCGGAGATATATTTGAGGTAGAGGTTCCTATGGGAACTCTTAAGTTTGAGGTTCTTAACATCAGAAGACAGTAAACGCTGAGAAAGGTAATAATTAATATGACAGAAGAAATCAACACCGCTGCGGCTCCCGAAGAAGAGCTTTCGCAGGAGGAGCTTAATTCTTTAAAGAAGATAAGAATGGATAAGCTTGACGCTATGAAGGCGGCAGGCAAGAACCCATTTGAGATAACCAAGTTCGACTTCAACATCACTGCTGCCGACCTTAAGGCGCACTATGAAGCCGAAGAAGCTAAGGTCAAGCAGGAAGCGGGCGAGGATGAAGCCAAGCTCAATGAAGGCTTGGAAGCCATAAAGCAGGACAGCTGGCGTATCGCCGGAAGGATTTTAAGCTGGCGCGATATGGGAAAGGCGAACTTCATCAACATTCAGGACGTAAGCGGAAGAATCCAGTGCTACGTAAGAATAAACGATATCGGTGAGGATAATTTTGCCGAGTTCAAGAAATGGGATATCGGCGATATCGTCGGCGTGGAGGGGTTTGTTTTTCGCACACGCAGGGGTGAGGTATCGCTTCATGCAAAGAGAATCACTCTGCTTTCAAAGTCGCTTCTACCGCTTCCCGAAAAGTGGCATGGGCTTAAGGACAGGGACGCAAGATACCGTCAGCGCTATCTTGACCTTATCGTGAATCCCGAGGTCAAGGACACCTTTAAAAAGCGCAGTTTGATTCTGCGTGAGCTCAGGGCTTACCTTGATTCCAAGGGCTTTTTGGAGGTTGACACCCCGATTTTAACCCCGTTTGAGATAGGCGCGTCTGCAAGACCGTTTTTGACCCATCACAACACCCTAGACATGGACATGGTTCTTAGAATCGAGACTGAGTTGTATTTAAAGCGCCTTGTAGTTGGCGGAATGGACCGCGTTTACGAGGTTGGACGTATCTTCAGAAACGAGGGTATGGACACCAAGCACAATCCCGAGTTCACGAGTATAGAGCTTTATCAGGCATACACCGACTTCCACGGCATGATGGATTTGGTTGAAGAGATGATGAAGACAGTCGCGCGTAACGTATGCGGAACGCTTGAAATCGAGTATCAGGGCAAGAAAATCGACCTTTCTCACTGGGAGAGGCTGACTATGATTGAAGCCGTAAAGAAGTACTCCGGCGTTGACTTTAACGACTGGAAGACCGACGAGGACGCTATCGCGTGTGCAAAGGAGCATCACGTAAACCTGCCCGAGGTTCCCACAAAGGGCGCAATCCTTGCCGAGTTCTTCGACGCATACGTCGAGGAAAACCTTATTCAGCCGACGTTTATTTATGATTATCCGGTTGAGATAAGCCCGCTTGCAAAGCGCAAGCCGAGCGATCCCGCGTTTACCGAGCGTTTTGAGTACTTTATAAACGCCACCGAGTTCGGCAACGCCTTCAGCGAGCTGAACGACCCCATCGACCAGAAGGAGCGCTTTGAAAGACAGGTAGCCCAGCGTAAGGAGCTTGACCCCGAAAGCAAGGCTCAGGTCGATTATGACTATGTTACTGCGCTTGAATACGGTCTTCCTCCGACGGGCGGATTGGGATTCGGCGTGGACAGGCTTGTTATGCTGCTGACTGACAGCGGTTCGATTAGAGATGTTTTACTGTTCCCGACGATGAAGCCGGTGGAGTAAAAAATCAGAATTTACGCCGGCTTGTGACTATTCATAAGCCGGCACTTACATTAAATGGAGGATAGCATGGAGTTTGTTTACAACAAACCGACATCGGCAAAGGCAATAGCTGACCTGCGGGAATCCGTTGGATGGAACCGTATGGAGAGCAGCTATTCCAATCCGCTGTTGACATCCTACTATCACATCTCTGTTTATGATGGCAACGCTTTGATTGGCTATATTGACTGTGTATCGAATGGCGTTACAGATGCGTATATTCAGGATTTAATGATTCATCCGAATTACCAAAAGCAGGGCATTGGAACAAAACTTATGAACGATATGCTCGCTTATCTTAAAAGCAGGCAGATATTTATGATTTCGGTTATTTTTGAAGAAGGATTAAGACCCTTTTACGAACGCTTCGGCTTTTGGTCCATGCTGTCCGGACAAATGCAAGCAGATGAGTTAAATTGATTAAAGACAAAAGGAGCAGTCAACTACTAATTTCCATCTGAAACGAGTTCAGACGAAAATAAGTAGAAAAAGACCGCTCCTTGTTTATTTATAGCAACTAATATCAAGCGCACGCCCCTAAAACCGGCTATAATATGAGTAAACAGTCGAAAGGAAATAGGTATGGATTGGTTCAGATACGTTCAGACGATTATTGACGAAATCGATAACTGCATTAAAAACCGGGATGATGAAGCCTTGGCTTTGGCGAAGCTCGCCCAAAAGCTCGGGTATTCCGAGTTTTATATGTCGAGGAAGTTCAAGGAGATTTCGGGGATGTCCTTCAAGGATTATCTGCGCGCAAGAAAGCTGGCTTTCGCTTTGAAGGATATCCGCGATACCGAAAAAGGGATTCTTGATATCGCCATTGACTACGGCTTTTCCTCGCACGAGGCGTTTACGCGCTCCTTTAAGGAGCTTTACGGCATTTCGCCGAGCGAGTATCGCAAAAAGCCTGTTCCGGTGGTATTGAGAACCATACTTCGGCCTTTTGACTGTCATATTATAGAAATCGGAGGAGCAGGCATCATGAATACAAATGACACCATAAAGACATATTTTGTGACGATACCCGCGCACAAATTCCTGCACATAAGAAACTACGAAAGCGTAGGCTATTGGGATTTCTGGCAGAAGCAGTCGAAGATCCCCGGGCAGGACTGTCATACGATCTGCGGACTGCTCGACAGCATAAAGGGCAAGCCGGACGATGTCGGAGGGACCGAGGAAAATGCAAGCTCCGGTCAGCTGATGGCATATATCAACGAGCCCATGGGCAGGCTGTGCAGCTGGGGAATCCCGCTGGCGGAGGCATATGGGGTAAGACTTCCTGCGGATTACTCCGGGGAAGTGCCGGAGCAAATGCAGCTTATGGACGTCCCTGAGGGGGAGTATATCGTCTTCGAGCATGGACCCTTTAACTATGAGACCCAGAACGACGCCGTCGGAGCGAAAATCGAGCAGGCGATGAAGGACTTCGACTGGGAAAAGAGCGGCTATCGGCTCGACACGACACAGGGTAGAGTGTTCTACTTTTATCACGACGAAAAGCGCTTCTGGAAGTTTGTAAGACCTGTTATGAAAGTATAATTTCGCTGAATCGCAGAAAAGCCGGCAGAACGCTGGCTTTTTTCTTTTTTATGTGATATAATTTGAGGGGCAACACCCACATAATTGTCAATTAAGGAAGTATAACAATGCCTAAAATAATAGAAATCACAAGCCTTGACGCCCCGGAGCTGGCGGTCTACACACGCCTTACCGAGGCTCAGCTGCGCAACCGTTTGGAACCCGAAAAGGGCATATTCATAGCGGAAAGCCCGAAGGTCATCAGACTTGCGCTGGACTGCGGATATCAGCCGCTCTCCCTGCTCACCGAGCGAAAGCATATAAACGGTCAGGCGGAGGAGATAATCCGGCGGCTGGGGGATATTTCTGGTGACGCCATCCCTGTTTATACCGCCGATGACGGAATACTTGAAGCCCTGACCGGCTATGCGCTATATAGGGGCGTACTCTGCGCGATGCGCCGCCCCATCCTTAAAACCGCTGAGGAAGTGTGCAAGGGAGCTTCAAGGGTGGCTGTGCTTGAAAACATCGCCGATGCTACCAATGTCGGCGCTATAATCCGCTCTGCCGCCGCGTTGAATATGGATGCTGTGCTTGTCACCCCGTCCTGCTGCGACCCGCTCTGCCGTCGGGCAGTAAGGGTGAGCATGGGAACGGTATTTCAGATTCCGTGGACATATATTGGCTCTGACCGGGAGGAATGGGAGCGCTCGGGCGCGGAACTTCTGCGCGGTCTGGGCTTTAAGACCGCCGCTATGGCACTTGACGATAATTCCGTCGGCATAGACGACCCAAGTCTTGCCGCCGAGCCAAGGCTTGCCATAATCTTAGGCTCTGAGGGGGACGGTCTTGCGAAGAAGACCATCGCCGACTGCGACTATACCGTTAAGATACCTATGTCGCATGGGGTGGATTCGTTGAACGTCGCCGCCGCGAGTGCGGTTGCGTTTTGGGAGCTCAGAAGAAGAGGTTAAGAGACTGATATGAAGTTGCTCAGCTCTGAAAGATCCCGAAAATCATGATAGTTTGGATATTAAGGAGAAAAAACAATGCTTGAAATAAAAGAAATACAACAGATAATGCAGCGCTTTGAATGGCTTTGACTGCGCGATACAATAATACTTTTGAAATAAAAACAGCTCTGAATCAGCAGCAAATTATAACCGGAACAAGCGGCAAGGTGCGCTAATGGCACTTTGCCGCTTGTTTGTATGATGTTATATTTAAGAGATTATATTGTCAAGCTGTTTTGGAGGGAGAGGTTTTCGCGGCAGTCAGAAGCCGGTGTGATGCCCTTTTATTCTCCTGCGCAGATAAATATACGAAATCCCCGAAGGAATCCCGAGCCAAATCAGCACGGCGCTGACCGTTACAGCCTCGAAATATGGGATGGTCAGTGCACCGGTCAGATATAGAATGACGACCGGCAGGGAAATGTAACCTAATATTTTATGTGCAAGGTTCCATGTATCCTCGTCCTGCACTGTCCACGGCAGGCGAAGCCCGGTGTGCCTGCTGAAGGGGAGCTTTGGGCTGATGATTCCTGCAAACAGAATCACGCAGGAAATAAGAAGCATGGCAAGCATTTTTTCTTGATTCTCGGTGAAGTCTATCACGCTTGAGGCGGTCAGAACGGAAATAATTATTCCGGCGGCAAGTATGCATATATTAAAGATGGTCGTCAGGCGCAGGATGCCGATTTTCATGTCATCGGTGGTAACTCTCGTCAGCAGGGCGAGGTTGCGGTATAGGATGATGACCGATGCCAACAGGCAACCGCCGACTAAAATAATAGATACAATCTCATTCCTGACCATCAGGGCGACAAGCATAGCCGCAAAGGACAGCAATAGGATTAGTCCCCTTTTCCTGTTTGCCTTAAGCGCAAGCTTTTCCTTTCGGGCTTTTTCTGCGAGTTGATCGTTCAGCCTTGCCAGTTCCTCTGATAAGCTGTTTTGCTCCTTTTTGTCAGTATCTATATCAAGGAGCTGACCGACTGATACTTCTAAAAGCTCTGCTATCTGCATTAATATATCCGCGTCTGGAACGGATAAGCCCGTCTCCCTTAATTAAAGATATTGTTGGGTAAAAAAGA
>ULUA01035552.1_pt1 | contig 52384 bp, 72 predicted proteins | sample 1958081 | NCBI WGS metagenome assembly ULUA01 (sample SAMEA4835748, study PRJEB28245) | human gut metagenome | biome: gut microbiome; material: fecal sample | place: Denmark | collected 2008
AGCCGGAGGTCAAAGAGCTGCTGAAGCAGGCGGAAGCAGAGCGTGTACGTCTTTTGCAGCTGGCAGACGATGATGCCGCTGTTTTCAACAGCTTTATGAGCTGTTATAAGCTGCCCAAGACTACCGACGAAGAAAAGGCAGCACGTACAGCGGCAATCCGCGCTGCAGCAAAGCAGGCGGCAACCGTACCGCTGAACATTGCCCGCAGCTCCTTTGCTGTCCTGAAGCTGGCAGACAGGCTGGTAGTGGCAGGAAACCCAGGCGTGATTACGGATGGTGCCTGCAGCGGTTTGCTGGCGCGTGCGGCGCTGCGCTGTGCGGAGTACAACGTGCGCATTAACCTGGGACTGACCAAGGATGAGGCGTGGAATGCGCAGGCTGCAGCAGAGCTGAAGCAGCTTTTGGCAGATGCCGAAGCATTTGAAACACGTTTGCTTGCAGTAACGGATAAAGCGTTGCAATAAGGCTTTATTGCTTGGTGCTTTGTAAGTACTTGACGTAAGCGTGTTTTTAAAGTATAATAAAATTCTAATGGAAAGGTGGCCGAGTGGTTGAAGGCTCTAGTCTTGAAAACTAGCGAAGGTGCAAGCCTTCCGTGGGTTCGAATCCCACCCTTTCCGCCATTTTATGCGGGTTCCGGCAATCGCTGAAACCTTGACCACTAAAAAACTAGCGACGTTTGACTACTAGTTGACCACTCACGTTTTTGGGTGGTCTTTTTTGTTGTATGCATGTAGTTTAAAAGTATTTATGCTAAAATCTGCTTGCATAAATTACAAAATTGAGTTAACATAGCTACAAAAAATAAGGAGGCTATGTTATGAAAGCACATGTGCAGTATTTTTGCGGTCATGAAGCTGATGTTGATTTAGTCGGCAGTGCTGCTGTCCGCCAACAGAAGCTGGCTGGCCTGAAGAAATCGCTTTGCGCTGCATGTCTTGCCGAAGCATGGAACGCCTGCGTTGCTGGTTGCCTGCCACGTGAGATGTCCATTGATCAATGGGAACGCGAGTATCCTGATTGTCGCCGGATGAAGGTGGATGCAGAAAAAGGTACCGTGATTGCCTGGGTACCGGAAAACAGAGCATAAAAAATACCCCGCTGCAAGGCGGGGTATTTTTTATGCTTATATGATGTTAGCCAGGGTTTCCGCTGCGCGCTCATCGTCACCAGGCATTACGTGGCTGTAGGTGTTGAGCGTCAGATTGGCAGTGCTGTGGCCGAGGCGTTGCTGCACCGTCTTGTAGCTGGCACCGTGCTGCAGCAGGAGCGAGGCGCTGGTGTGACGCAGGCTGTTTAAGCAAAAATCTTTAGGCATATCTGCGTTTTTGCCGTAGCGCTTGACGAGCTTGCTTATTGCGTCAGGATTGAGCGGTCTGCCGTGCTCTCCCGGGAAAAGGAGGCCGTATGGCTGCCACAGCGCGTCGCTCATGGCCTGCAGTCGGACGGTCCTTATCTGTGCCTTAATGAGCGGAAGAATCGCCTTAGGCAGGCTCACAGTGCGCCAGCTGTCCTCTGTCTTAGTGCTTGCGCCAATCTCACCGCCACCTTTGGTACGCAGGTTGGTCTGCCGGACGGTAAATGTGCACCGCTCCAGGTCTACGTCCTGATAACGTAAACCAAGAATCTCACTGCGTCGCATGCCGCTGGTGGCTGCAAGTTTGATGAGCAGCTGGTGCGCGGGATCAGTGATGACAGAGAGCAGCTTTGTTACCTGTGCCTGGGTAAGAGCAACCCACTCACGCTTGCGGGTAACCTTTGGCTTTTTGATTTGTAGCATGGGATGCTTTGCAAGCACACCATCAATTACTGCTTGTGTAAGCAGAGCCTTGAGCGTTACATAGATATGCTCAACGGTGCGGCTGGCAAGCTTTGCGGAAAGTGCGGCTATAAAGTCACGGATGTTGGCCGGCTGCAGATTGCAGAGAGGGAAGTCGCCCAGCTCCGGCTTGATGTGCACCCGGATGTGAGACTCAATCGTTGCCCAGGAATTTTTGCGTATGGCTGCGTGCTGGACGACCAGGTAATGGTCGCACCAATCTTTGAGCAGCATGCCGCTGCTGTAGGTCCCGCTGCGCTTTGCAATCTTGAATTCCTGCACCTTGCGGTCAAGCTCTGCAGATGTCTTTGCCGTGAAGTAATGCTTTTTGCCGAGGTACGTCACTGTGGTGGCGTAGCGGCCGTCGGCGCGTTTTTTATACTTTGCCATTGTGTAAAACCTCCGATTTTGATATAATGGAGGTGCAAAAAATAACCGTTGCAAGTTTGATTTTGCACCTTGCTCTCTTTCGTGGTGGATTGAGAGCACCATCCGCCTGTGCTGGTAACACGGGCGGTTTTTATTTATTTTTGCAGCAGCATTTTAGCTCTGGAGAGCAGCTGCTCCGAAAAATCTCCCATAGTGGTGTATGGGACAATTTCGTTATCGTTTGTTGCTCCCTTGTGGTATAAGCCGATTTTAGGGGCTTTGGCTGGATTGCCGTCATTCCAAAAATACAGGCGGCAGAGCCATTTGTTTGTCTTGCCCTGATACAAAATGCCTAGATAAGTCTTATTTCGCTTACATTTTATATCGCTTTCCGGGATAAGTCCAGACAATAATTCCTTGACTTTGTCCAGAGTAGCTTCCTCATCAGTATGGAGGTCTTGCTCGATAATATCTTCAAGCGTAGGCTTTGGGGTAACTCTACGCTGTATTTCCTCATTGATAAAATCGTTCAAGGCTTTTTTGATGATCGGCCGGAATCTATCAATGTTTGCAGTGGTTTTTTGCCCTGCACCAAGTGTACTGATGATGTAACGAGTGAAATCATCGTCTGGCTTGCTGAGCTGGCGAGCAATGAGGGCTTTGATTTGTCCATCATATTTTGCTTTTTCAGCAATGGACGCTAGCTCTGCGACATTAAATTTTGATTTATCAAATTTCTGCAGACAAGCAATGTCTGCATCGGTAATGGCGGAAATAGAGAACGACAAAAAAGGCGTGTTGTCCATTACATGGGATTGCTCCGTATCCGAAAAAAACATGTAATCGCAGCCATTGGTCAGCACGGCGAATTTTACGGAAGGGCAAGCAGCATAGTATTTTTTTAGTTGCGCGATGTGGTTTAGAAGCTTTTCGCTCAGGTGCTTACATTCTACAAGTACAGCGACCTGCCCTGCTGTATCCAGCAGGGCGTAGTCTACCTTATTGCAGGAATCACCAAAATCTGCCATATATTCTGGGACAACATCCTCGGGACTGGTTACGTCGTATCCCAGTAGTTTCAGAAATGGCGCAATAAAAAATGCTTTGGTAGCTTCTTCTGTTTGAGTGTTGGCTCTAAATTTTTCTATTTTTTCGGCTAATGTTTTTAAATCTTCTTTCATTTGCCATCCTCATTTCGCACTTTCTTTATTTAGAAAACTTTCCCTTTTAATAGTTTTGTGGTAAACTATTTATAGATTAAAATTATCGTTGTCGTCACTTCGGTGGCGACTTTTTTTGTTTTTTATGGGGAAGTTTCAAGCGGTGGCGGCAGTTTCTTCTGCCGCCAGAATACCTAAGATAAAAAGATATAATTCCACCTGAGCGTCCTCGTTTAATAGTTCGAGTCGCTCACTGTCCATTAGATTAATACACCTCCTTTATTGGTTCCGCAGGTTTTTGGGATTTGAAAGTAAATCCTCAAAATATTCACGAGCGCGTTGTTGCGCTGCAGGACTAAGTTTGTTGTAAGCGTCTATGATTGCCTTAGTATTATCTTCTGGCTGCTCCCATCCCATTATTACTGCCGGACTAATTTGCAAAGCTTTTGATAGTGCTGCTATTTTATCACGGCGCATGTTAGCGATGTCGCCAGATTCCCATCGGGATATTGTTGCAGGAGATACTTTAACTTGCGATGCTACTTCTTCCAGCGTTAGGTTTAACTCTAAGCGCCTAGTTTTGAGTATATCCTTGACTTCCATTTTCTCACCTCGCTTAATTAGAAGATACCACGCTTAATTAGAAGATACCACACTTTTTGCGAAAAAGCAATAAATTTTGTGAATACGCCTTGACTTTTGCGTTTACGTAAGTTATACTTGTTTACGTAAACGCAAAAGAACGGAGGTGAACGTAATGCTTGATAAGGCTAAATTCAAATACTTTGTTGCTACCAAAAATTTAACCCTCTCTGATTTAGCAGTTAAAATGGGCATGAACCCTGCTACTTTAAGCAAAAAGCTGAATGGAACAACTGACTTCTCGCGTCACGAAATTCAGCTTTTTAAAGACATTGTAGGCCTGACTGAATCTGAAATGTTAAGTGTTTTTTTTGCTTGAGAATTTGCGTAAACGCAAAAACAGAGGTGACACATGGAACCTATCGCTGTAACTCTCGACAAAGCCTGCGAGCTGACTGCCATCGGTAAAGCGTCGATGGTGAAGCTCATGCAGGATCCCAAATTTCCGGTATTTAAAATCGGAAACAAGTCGGTTATCCCAGTAGCTGGCTTGAGAAAGTATATTGAAACTCTGGGTGCTGAGCACTATGGAGTCGTTTAGGAGGCGGATGGTATGAAAAAGCTTTTAATTATCCTGCTTATGGCCATCTGTGCATGGGAGGCATGGGACTACACCCATCCTCAGCCTGTAGAACGCTACGTGGTTCGTGCTGTGGCTGCAGAGGGTGATACCCTCTGGCATTTAGTGGGTGACACCATGCAGCGCGAAGGAGACCGCCGCGATGTCCGCGAGGTCATCTTTTATACAAAGAAAATCAGCAACCTGAAGGGTGACCTGCAGGTTGGGGACATAGTCCTCATTCCCATTGAGGCATCTAAAAAATGAGAACTGATGCCCGCGGCGTTCACTACGCAGACTGCATGTTTTGCGGTCAAGAATGGATAGTGAGCCGCTTTGTAAAAGAACCGTATGCGTGCCCTTATTGCAGGGCTATGTATAAAAATTTCAATCCACCACAATCAAAAAAGAAAGGTAAGGTGCAAAAATGATTAGAACGAAAACCCATATTTTTATTCAGCGTTTAAATCTTGAAATGCAGAGCCTGCGTGAATACGCAGCTTTGCTGGAACGCTGGAATGATGACGACAACCAAGACGAGGTTCTGCTGGAGGCGGAGCTGGAGATTATTGACCGTATCGGCTCAACGATTAAAGAGATGCGTGAGCTGCAGTCTCATGAATGGTCTGTTATGTACAAAGCTCTGCAAGATTCCGCAGAAAAGAATGCTGCTGATGGTTCCGGTATGCCGAAAGAAGGCGCTTGCAAGGAGGCTGAGTGATATGGCTAGTGTATACGAGCTTGATGCTAAAATCTCTAGCTGCATTCAGCTGGATGAAGAGCACGTTGTCAGTGTTGACGATGGTGAAATCCTGAACCTGCAGCAATTCGAGGCTCTGCAGATGGAGCGCGATGCCAAGGTCGAAGGCCTGGCTTGTTACATCAAAAACAAGCTTGCCGATGCGGAGGCCATCTACGCTGAGATTGACGTCCTTAGTCAACGTGCAGCCATCATGAAGAAGGAAGCCGAGCGCTGCAAGGCTTATCTGGCCGGTGCATTGTACGGCGAGAAGTTTGAAACTCCCCGCTGCAAGATTACGTGGCGCAAGTCCGAAATCTGCAACGTGCTGAATATTGATGCAGTACCTGAAGAGTACAAGCGCACTAAGGTTACTGTTGATGCTGACAAGACGGCAATCAAGAAGGCCATCAAATCCGGCGCTGAAGTTCCGGGCGCTGAAGTTATTCAGAAGCTGAATATGACTTTGAAATGAGATTTGTTATGTTATGCAAGAATTGCCCTCAGTGTAAAACAGTTGGGGTTGGCGATATTTGTACACGTAGCTGGTGCAAATTAAGCAAGCCTGATGCTGCTGGCAGATATTTAGGGCTGGAACCATGGCGCAGTAAGCCGCATCCGAAATGTCCGCTGATGGCAAGATTAAAAGAAAATTACAAGGAGTGATTTTATGGGAATGCCTGTATTGATTTTAGGCGCGTCCGGCTCTGGCAAGTCCACGAGCTTGCGCAACTTTGAGCCGACGGAGGTTGGTGTGTTCAATGTGGCGAGCAAGCCACTGCCGTTCAAGAAGCGGCTGAAGGTCGTAAATCATGCGACGTATCAGGTCATCCAAGAAACGTTGGTGAAGAACAACTTGCGCTGCTACGTTATCGATGACTCGCAGTACCTCATGGCGTTCAACATGTTTGCTCGCGCGAAGGAGACCGGGTATCAGAAGTTTACCGACTGTGCGTTGAATTTCTACAATCTGCTGGCGCTGATCCGCGACCATACGACCGATGATACTATCGTGTATCTCCTGCATCACACGGAGTGCGATGATACTGGTCACATCAAAGCCAAAACTTCGGGCAAGATGCTGGACAATCAGCTCACTCTAGAGGGCCTGTTCAGCATCGTGCTGCTGGCTGAGACCGACGGTAAGGCGCATTGGTTTACCACGCAAAGCGATGGTTTCACTCCCGCGAAGTCACCGATGGAGATGTTCGCACCTAAGATTGACAATGACCTGAAGGCCGTGGATAGCTGTATCCGCGAGTATTATGGATTTAACGAGGAGGCAAAGAAAAATGAAAAAGCTTAACTGGGGAAATGTTGAAGCTGCGAGTGAAGGCTACGCAGCGCCGCCTGCTGGTGGTTATGTACTGGCCATCTGCTCTGTAGAAGACCATGCAGACAAGGAGTACCTGAAAATCTATTGCGACATCGCAGGTGTAGCTGATAAAGCAAACGAGCAGTTTATTGGTTACTATGGCCAGCGCAAGGAACGCAGCGGTGATAAAATCCCGCTGTTCAGTTTCATTCGCAGTTACAAAGATTCTGCACTTGGTTTCTTTAAGGCATTCCTGGTTGCTCTGGAAAAAAGCGGCAACGCTGGTTTTGTAGCTGACCGCTTCGATAACAATGAGCAGCAGTTCTGCGGCATGGTCATTGGCGCTGTGCTGGGGCAGGAAGAGTACGTCTGGAACGACAAGCTCCGTGTGCGTCTGAAGGTAGCGCAGCTCTGTTCCGTAGAGCGCATCCAGAAGGGCGACTTCGAGATTCCGGAACTTAAAAAGGTAGACCTTGCAGCAGTTCCGGTTGCAGCTCCTACCTCCAGCTTGGACAGCTATGGTACCAATATACCGCTGCTCAGTGATGAAGAGATCCCTTTCTAAGTCCGAGCTGCACCTGGACGATATTCGCCCCTTTTTAACTGGTGTAAAAACAAAGCCGGGCGGACATGTTACCGCTACCTGTCCCTTGTGCGGCAAGGCAGGACATTTGCACATCGATGAGAAGAACGGCACGCTGCTGGTCTATTGTCAGAAGTGCAACGCTCCCGGCACGGACATTCTGAGAGAGTTCCGCCGTCTGGGAGCAAAGCCTGCCGAACCGGAGCCTGTAGATTATAAGACGGCAAAGCCTGTTGAGGATTACCGTCATATCTACCGTAATCCCGACGGCACGGAGGCTTATTACAAGCGCCGCCGCAAATGGGCTGATGGGCACAAGGTTTTCGGGTTTGCCTATGTCAATGCCGAAGGGCGCACGGTGTACACCAAGCCTGAAGGATGCAACAACCTCTATAATCTTGACCTTCTGCAAAAGCATGAGCATAAGCGGCTCTACATCGTCGAAGGTGAGAAATGCGCCGACGCAATGACGCAGCACGGGCTGCTGGCTACCACGAGCAATACCGGAGCCCAGAAGGCTATAAAGCTCAGTGCGACGGACAAGGCACTGCTGGAATCTTATGCAGAGCGCATCGTCATTCCCGACAATGACGAGAAGGGCACCGATTATGCTGCAGCCTGGCAAGGCGCAAAGGTCATGGACATAACGAAGCTGTGGCCGGAATGCCCGCCTAAGGGTGACATCGCAGATTACTTTGCTGCCGGTGGCACAGCCGAAGCAATCGAAGCCTACGAGTGGCCTGTGGTGCTCTCTCTGGACAGAGAATTCTTTGAAGGGTGCGACAGGTTCAGCCTTATCAATGAGGCGCTTCTGGAAGCAATAGCGGCGCTCACAGAGCCGTCCAAGCGTCAGCAGGTGCTTTCCATGGCGAGGTTTCGCGCTGGGGAGCTGTGCTGCAAGAGGGAGTTTGAGAGTTGTTGGAAGGCGTACCTGCAGCAGCAGGCAGCTAAGGGTATAAGGTCAGATAATCTGACCAAATTCCCGCAGCAGCTCTTTGCTCTCCGGTGCGGTAACTGGAACACATCAATTAATGGCGTGTATCAAGCGGTACAGGTCGGGACAGAATATAAAAACGAATACGCGAGTCCCATCCCCATCATGCCGACGGAGCTGCTGGTGAACGTGGAGGATGAAACGGAAAAAATTCGGCTTGCGTATTTTAAAAATGGCGGCTGGCAGAGCGTGGTGGTCCCGCGCTCCACGTTAGCCAACAAAAACAAAATAATCCTGCTGGCAGATAATGGCGTTGAAGTCAACAGCGACAATGCCGGTCTGTTAGTGAAGTATCTGGCAGAGGTCATCGCCATGAACCCGGACATCTTGCCGCGGGTAAAGTCGATTGACCACATGGGCTGGTCCGATGCAGGCTTTGTGCCGTACACGGATGAGGTCAAGCTGGACTGTGAGGACCAGTACAAATCTCTGGTGCAGGCAGTCTCCAGCAAGGGCACGCTGGAAGAATGGGCGGCCTATGTCGCACCGCTCCGGCAGAACCTCTATATGCGCCTGATCCTGGCTGCAAGCTTTGCGAGCGTGCTGGTCGAGCGCGTGTCTGCGCTGCCGTTCGTGCTGCATCTTTGGGGCGGCACCGGCAGCGGCAAGACCGTAGCCATGATGGTGGCTGCGTCTGTCTGGGGTAATCCGGGCATGGGCAAGCTGGTTAGAACAATGAATATGACGGTCAACTCTATGATGAGTACGGCGTCTATCCTGCGTAACCTGCCATTTTTCGGCGACGAGCTGCAGACAATCAAGTCAAGATTCGAGAATTATGACACGCTGATCATGCGTGTCACTGAAGGTCTTGACCGTGGCAGGATGACCAATGCAACCTTCCAGCGGCAGAAGTCCTGGCTGAACAGCTTTGTTTTTACTGGTGAAGAGCCTTGCACGAAGAGTCAGTCCGGTGGCGGTGTAAAGAACCGCGTAATCGAAATTGAGTGCAGCCAGCAAATAGTCAGCAATGGTAATGCTGTTGTGAATTTTATCACGCAGCATTACGGCGGTGCTGGCAGGGCGTTTGTTGAAGCGCTGGAAGGGAAGAACCTTGCTGCTGAGTACAATGAGATTATGCGGTTGGTGCTGGAGGTCACGGACACCACCGAGAAGCAGGCTATGGCGATGGCGCTCATGCTGCAGGCGGATGCTATTGCGAGCAAGGCTATCTTTGGTACTCCCGGCGATGTGCTGTCGCCCGAGGACATAGTTGGCTTTGTGAAGAGCAAGGCTGAAGTTGATGTGAGCGAGCGGGCGTTTAACCTTATTGTTGATGTCATCGGTGCCAATGCCGACAAATTCGACACTGAGTTTCACGATTTTGCCGGATATGCCTACTGGGGCAGGCGTAAGAATAATGGCGTAATCCTAATTAATAAAACCGTTCTTGAGGAAGAATTAGAAAAGAAAGGCTTTGACTATGCTGCTCTAAAGAAAAAATGGGCTGAAGCAGGTCATCTGCTGAAAACAACGCAGGGAAAGTTTTACGGACTATATTCCCTGAATCATGTTAGAGCCAATTATGTTGCTCTTTATGTAAAAGGTTAGCAATGTTAGCTAAAGGTTAGCTAAAAAAATAGCTCAACCATGCGGCTTATAAACCTTTAGCTAACATAATAACATTAGCTAACATAATTAGATATATACGTATGGAGTTTTCCACTTTAGACTAGGGCGGAAATAAAAATAATATATATTGATATTCTTTCAAAAATGACGTTAGCTTGTTAGCTAAAACTGAAAAATCGCTCAACCATGCGGCTTATAGGGTTTAAAAAGGTTATCTGGAAGGTTAGCGAGCTAACCTCAAAAGGTCAGCTAAAGGAGGGAAACAATGTTATTTAAAATTTTGAGTACTATGTTACGTGACTTTATTGCAGGGCTGGTTATGGCGGTGGGATGCTGCTGTATGATGGTGGCACAGGCTTTTGTCAAAGCTGCTGTTTGCCTCGCCCGGTTTGCGTGCAAGGTCAATGGGGTGAAATGTGATGTTAAGTAAAATCTGTCTGGTATTTGCAGTGCTGATCAGCATTGTGTGGATAGTGAGCCTGACGGTGTTAGTTGGTTGCGGTGCTGTATGGGCGCTGCAGAAGTTAGGAGGAATGTAAATGTATATCAAAACTAAAAGCGGAGACTATGTGAACACTAAAAATATCGATGCATTAAGAATCGGACGTTATGGTGGCAAATTTAACGTTATTGCAGACTGCACCGGCTATGGCGGCGAATATTGCTTGTACTCAAGTGCCCAGAAGGAAGACGCGCAAGCATATATGACCTTGATGGCGAACCACCTGGATGAAGCAGAAGAAGCTGCAACCATGCAGTACCCGCGTTGCGCTATCCTCAAGGTGTCGGAGGCTACTGTTGATGCAATGCGTTATAGCTATCGCAATCGCCCGCTCCAAAGCGAGCCGCAGCATGCAGCCAGCAAGAACACTAAGCTGTCCGCAATGCTGACTGCACTGGTCGATGACTTTGCCGCGTCTGGTGATCCTGACAATCTTCTGAAAATCAACGCGTATATCCGTATGTATCTGCAGCAGGAGGCTAACCATGAATAAACAATATCTGATGTTGAATCTGGAGTCTGACACCTTTAAGGGCATGAAGGCCGATTTCGATGAGCTCCTGCAGCAGCTGCTGGAGAAGCTCTTTGCTGGCCGTATTGCTGATGGCTCTATCAGCATGAAGCTGTCCGTCAGCTTGACTGAAACCTATTCCGAAACAATGGGCAAGGACATTTCTGTACCGCTGTTCAAGCACAAGGTTACCGCCAATTACACGGAGAAGCTGGAGAATGCCGGTGCTGTATCCCTGCCTAACACGTATCTGGAATACGACGAAGACCTCGGGGAATTTGTTTTGAAGCCTTGCGGCGGCGAGCAGGACATGTTCGCGGAGCAGGAGGCTGAGGCTGATGAAGTAACTGTCGACGTTAAAGCCATTCCGCAGGATTGCCACCGTCCCCTGCAGCTGCGTGATCCTATGTGCAATGACTGCGCTAATCGCGATACCAGCGCCTGCGACCATTGCGATGGCTGCGACAAGTGGGAGCCGACGGTAAAATGATACCGCTGCGTCCCTACCAGCAGGAGCTGGTGGATAATATCCGCAGAGCAATCGGTCAGGGGCGGCACAGCGTGTGTGCGGTGTTGGGCTGCGGCGGTGGTAAGTCCGTTATTCAGGGCAACATCGCCGCCAGCGCCACGGCACGCGGCAACAGGGTGCTGTTTGTGGTCCACCGCAAAGAGTTGTGCCAGCAGATTACCAACACATTTACTGCATGCGGCGTAGATTTCTCGCTTTGCACAGTGGGCATGGTGCAGACAGTCTGCCGCAGGCTGGCTAAAACGCCGGAACCGAAGCTGATTCTTGTCGACGAAGCACACCACATTCTGTCGCAGAGTTATTTGTCTATCCTGCAGCATTTTCCGGGAGCTGTAGTCTTAGGCTTTACCGCCACACCGCAGCGGATGAACGAGGGCGGGCTGGGAGCCGTATTTGAAGAGCTCATCGAATCAGTGTCGACAGAGTGGCTCATCCAGAACCATTATCTGGCTCCCTACAAATACTACGGTGTGCAGCTGGCGGATGCCAGCAAGCTGCATACTAAACGCGGCGACTACGACAAGGCCGAAGTTGAAGCTCTTATGAATAAGCGTGCCATCTTTGGCAGTGCTGTTGAGAACTGGCTGCAGCTGGCCAAGGGCAAGCAGACCATAGTGTACTGCTCGTCTATCGCCACCAGCGAGGGCACAGCGGCCGCTTTTAGGGAGCAGTGGATAAATGCTATGCACCTTGACGGAACGACGCCGCAGGCGCAAAGACAGGCCGCCGTAGAGGGGTTCCGACGCGGTGAGGTCACGGTCCTTTGCAACGTTGATTTGTTTGGCGAGGGCTTTGACGTGCCTGACTGCGATTGCGTGGTGCTGATGCGGCCTACCAAGTCGCTCACGCTGCACATCCAGCAGTCGATGAGGTCGATGCGTACCAATCCCAACAATCCGGATAAGGTTGCGCTGATCCTGGACCATGTGGGCAATTTCACGCGGCATGGTCTGCCGGATGACGTGCGAGAGTGGTCGCTGGAATCCAAAGCCAAGAAGAAAAAGCAGGAGCTCAGTGTCAAGCAGTGCCCGAATTGCTTTGCCGTGGTCAAATCAGCAGTGCAGGAATGTCCCTATTGCAAGTACGTGTGGGAGAAAGAAGAGCGCGAAGGTCCGGAGGTCGTGGAGGACATCATCCTGCAGGAAGTCGCGCGAATGCCGTATAGCAAGCATATCGAGTGCAAGTCATGGGCGCAGCTGGAGTTGTTCCGCGCTACGCACAAACGTGCTGATGGAAAGGTTTTTAAATTCGCCTGGTCGCTGCACAAGGCGGTGGAGCTGGGGCTGGCAGTACCGGAACGGTACCGCAGTGCAGCTATCCGCCTGCTGCGTCAGGATGAATACAGGAGGTTAAAGTTTGAATAAATCTGAAGCTCAAATCATGAAGGAGATTGAGGTTGCGGTGTCTGCCGCAGGGCACAAGATTTTCCGCGTCAATGTGGGCGAGGGCTTTTTGTACCGCACGCAGCCGACGCAGGCGACGCTTGACCTTGAGAACAAGCGCAGCCGCTGGTTCAGGAGTGGACCGCCGCAAGGCTACAGCGATTTGTCTGGCGTAGCGTATCCGTCGGGCAAGGCAATTTTTATCGAGTGTAAGACGGCAACAGGCAAGCCGACGCTGCAGCAGTGCGTGTTCCTGCTGGCGATGTTGGCAGCGGGTGCCAATGCCGGTATCGCACGCAGCACCGAGGAGGCGCTGGCGATTTGCGAGATGACGGACGACCTGCGTCAGAATATGGGGGAGTATATCCATGGCTGGTTGGTTAAGCTTAGGCAGCGTGGTAAGTGATCCGTGGCCTGATTGTGCCGACAGCGAGTTCTGGGGGCAGCTGCTACCAAGCGCTGCCCGCCATGATCACAAGCTGTATGTTAAGCTCATCGGCCTACGCTTTGCCGGAGCATAGCTGCTGCCTAGCGCACGCTTTGGCCTGCGTCTGGTCATGGCTAACAAGGCGACGGTGACTCAGCAGGAGGCGAGGGAGCTGCTTGCTCCCCACTCTGAGCTGCTACTGAATTTATTTATACACATAGGAGGTGGCGCAGGTGGACAACAAAAAACTGATACATGACACTGTTGTGGCAACGCTGGCTGCCTTAAATAGCCAGCCTAAGCCGCAGGATTGCTACAAGGCAACGGAAGCAAGGCTGTATGCGTACTCGACGCTGCGTGCGAACATCGAGCAGTACCAGCTTGATATCCGCGACCTGAAGGCGGAGCGTGTCACGGATAAATCTAAAGACATTACCTGTTGGGGCGGCGCAAGTTCTCGCTTGACTCCTGAGGAGAAGCAACAGGCACGTATTATGGCCGTGGAAGTTAAGCTGGCGCGTGATCAAGCGGAAGTTGATAAAATTGACCGCATCTTGAACAGGCTGGAAGCAAGCGAGGATGCAGTGGCGGTAGACCTTATCCGTCAGGCGTATTTTTCTGGCGTATCTTTGGAAGATATCGCAATGCATGAAGGTGTGTCGCTATCGACCATCCAGCGCAGACGTACACGTCTGGTGCGGCAGCTGGCGTTAATGTTATATGGAGCGGAGGCGTTGATGTGAGATTCGTAGATTTTTTCGCAGGAATCGGCGGTATTCGCTTAGGCTTAGAGCAAGCCGGGCATAAATGCGTCGGCTTCTGTGAGTTTGATAAGTACGCCAGGACGGCGTATAAAGCTATGTACGATACGGAAGGAGAGTGGGAATCACATGACGTACGAACAGTTAAGCCTTATGATGTTCCAGCCGCCGACCTCTGGTGCTTCGGCTTTCCGTGCCAAGACATCAGCGTCGCAGGCAAGCAAAAAGGCCTGCAAGAAGGTAAGCGAAGCGGATTGTTTTACGAAATTATGCGACTGCTTGCCGGCCGTAGGCAAGAAGATAGACCTAAATGGCTGCTCATTGAAAATGTTAAAAATTTACTTAGCATTGGAAACGGATTTGATTTCGCGCGGCTGCTGTGTGAAGTGGGGGGGCACGGGTATTCTCTCCAATGGGACACTCTCAACAGCAAAGACTACGGTGTTCCCCAAAACAGGGAGCGCGTGTTCATTGTCTGCTATCTTGGAGACATCAGTAGCCGAAAAATATTTCCTATCCGACCAACAGACGGCGAGAATCCTTGCAAACTCAACGAGATAACACAAGGAGTTGCCGATGCTCAAAGAATCTATGACGGCGGCGGATTAGCGAGAACGCTTAAAGGTGAAAGCGGTGGGCAGGGTGGTAAAACAGGCTTGCATGCTGTACGTTTTCGCTATACCGAACGTGAAGAAAAAAGCAGAGAAAAGGGCCGTATGGAACATGTAGAAATTGCCAATGCCTTAACGTCGAAACATTGCGGCGACCAAACAGCGGATTGCAGTAATGGCGTTGTCTGTATGAGCATCAAAGAGCAGAAATTGCAAGAGGAATTTGATACCGCTCCGACAATTGATACAGATTGCAGAAACAATTTGACACGTAAGCAGACCTGCTGTGCAGTGCTAACTCCAGACTGTGCAAAGAAACGTCAGAACGGCAGACGCATAAAAGAGCCAGACGAGCCTAGTTTTACTTTAACTGCACAGGATAAGCACGGCGTAGCAATATACCAGCGTCCACGCGGATACAACAAAGGCGGTATGCATGATGTAGCTCCTGCATTATCGATAAGCGCTTGGCAGGAAAACAATTTGTTGGCTGATGGCATCCGCATCAGACGCTTAACTCCTCGTGAGTGCTGGAGATTGCAAGGTTATCCCGATGAATACTTTGACAAAGCGAAAGCGGCAGGTATCAGCGATACTCAACTGTATAAGCAAGCAGGAAACGGCGTTACTGTTAATGTGGCACGTGCTATCGGCGAAAGGTTAAAGGAGATTGAGAAAAATGAAACTCTATGAAGCGGTGTGGTTGAGTTGCAGGGAAGAGGTGACGCCGATATTATGATTAATTTATATCCCGCAATTGCTGAAAAATTGCATGTCCCTGTTGGCAAGGAGTTTAAGCTCAAACCTAAGCGTGGCGGAGTATATCCGGCGCAGTACCGTTTCAGTGCTGATGATTTGGAGTACCGTCCAAGCCAGTGCTGCCATTGGTCAAGCATTACTAATCAGCCCATGCAGATGCGTATTTTTCTGGCTTTGCTGCGTGGCGGTGTGGAGGTAGTAAAGGAGTAAAGGCATGGAGTGGAATGAAGAATTAGAGAAAAAACTGAAACGCCATGGCGAATTCTGGCACGCGGAAAATCTTGCATCGAGTATTATATTCGACGGCCGTCGCGCGCTTGAACACTATACTGCCGATGAAATGCGTACGAAATTTGAGCCTATAGCAAAGCAGTACAGAGAAAGCGGGCGCTTTATCAACTGTCTGGCATCTGATGCCTTGGTGATGTACTGCAAGGAGCAGGGCTATAAATGGGAGTGGTACCCACCTAGCCCGTTGGGAGAGTATTGGTTTGTGCTGCCGAAAGAGGATTTATTTTAGGAGGTGCTAAAAGATGAGTAAAAATTTAATACCGCAAATAGCCGAAATGTTGGGCGTGGCGCTAGGTGAAGAATTTAAGGTAGTGTATAAAACACGCTTTGAAATAATTTGCAACTTTACCATGGCAGGGTTGTTTGTCCATAAAGGCGATAGCGGCAGATATGAAAAAGAGCTGTTGGCAGACATTATTTGCGGTAAAGCTGCAATCGTCAAACTGCCGTGGAAACCGAAAGAAAGAGACATCTTTTATTCTTTTGACTTTACATACAGCAAATGGGTTGTTTGCTCATATGTGTGGTTAAATTCCCCTCGCGATTATGCTCTGCTAGGCAAAGGCTGGGTATACCGCACAGAAGCTGAAGCGCAAGATGCACTGCCTAAAGCGGCTGCCGAATTTGGTGTGGAGTACCAATTATAAGAGAAAACTGTAACATGTTGCAAAAATCTCTTGTAAAAATTAAAAGCAGGAATTGTTTTAAAGGAGGATTGTTATGATTACATATAGAGAATTTACATCGTTTATTAATGATGAACTTGTTCGCGTAGGAACTTTGTTTACGGAAAAACAGCAGCAGTATTCTGCTGGCGCTGATCCGCTGTCAAACTTCCGCACCGGTGCATTGCTGGAGCATCATGATGGTGGCTATGACATGATGTATGATGTGGCTAAGGGATATCTGAATAAGCACATTGCTTTCCTCTATGACCATGGTATTGCTGACAAAACGGAAGAATCCTTGCGTGACATGGTGGTCTATGGTCTGATTATGTTGTACATGGTCAAGAAGCACAAGGAATGGCTCGCACAAGTGAAGGAGTGAGGCTAGTGAGCAGTAAACGTAAACTTAAGCGCCGCAATCCTGCGCCGGTGGCAGGCTTTAAATACGAGCGCATGTGCCAGGCTGTGTCCGAGCAGGCTATTTATCGTGTGCTGTCTGTTGCGATTGATATCCTCTGGAATGATTTCGGTGGTCTGCAGCGCAAGGACCAGCGTCTGAAGTTCTTCGCAGAGACGTTCCGTGAGCGTCTGGAAGTTGTAGACCAGGGCTTTACGCCGACGCAGCAGGCAGCTATGGATGAGCTGCAGCGCCAGGCTGGTTATAGCGTAGTATTTAATGCAAAATAATTCAGCGACCGCTCATCGTGTGGTGGGCGGTCTTATTTTTTGAATAAATGACTTGACTTTTTGCAACCCATAAATTAAAATAAAGCTGTGGCCAAAAGTGAGGTGAAAAATATGAGCCCACGAACAGGTAGACCTAAAGCAGAAAATCCCAAAAATATTCAGTACAGTGTGCGTTTGGATGATGCTACTGAAGCTTTACTTACTAAGTATTGTACAGAGCATAATATTACAAAAGGAGAAGCAATACGCCGAGGAATTCATTTGCTTTTAGGCATAAAAAAATAAGACATCCGTTGACCCTGAGAAAGTACGCGAATGTCTTATTCCAGACGAGGAGCTATCCTCGTGAAATATTCTATCATGAGATAGCTCCTTTTTCAAGAAAGGGAGATAATTTTATGGAATTACAGACATTTCAGCACGAACAATTTGGAAATTTGAGAATCATGGATGAGGACGGTGTTATTTGGTTCGTTGGTAAAGATGTTGCAGCGATTCTCGGATATAAAGATACGTCAGACGCTATGAAAAAGCATGTTGATATTGAAGATAAGCTGACTCGGCGTTTTGCCGACTCAGGTCAAAATCGTACTATGTACATCATCAACGAATCCGGCTTATACTCGCTCATCCTTTCGTCTAAGCTCCCAGCGGCGAAGTCATTCAAGCGTTGGGTGACAAGCGAAGTTCTTCCGTCCATCCGCAAGACTGGCAAGTATGAATTTATTCCGCACGGCGAGGACGATGAGCCTATAACCGATGTGACGCAGCTTGAGTTTGACCAGCGCATCCGTATCGCGACAATTATTGCAGGATGCCGCAGGGAACGCCTGCCGATGGTGGCCAAGATTCTCTCACTTGATTTTGACGAATTTACACAGCTGCTGCCGCAGAATGCTTCTGATGCAGAGCAGCTTGCGTATCAGTACATCACTAGCGTTTATGATTCCATGCAGCGCGATACGCCAATTCAGTATTTTTACAACGGTTATGCGAAGTGGTGCATGGAGCAGGGCACAACGGCTCTGAATAAAACAGCTCTCGGGAAAGTATTTAAAAAGTATTTCCCTGTGCAGGCAGTCGCTACTTCTTACTACGAAGGTGGTCAGCGCATATTTGGTTGCGTTCGCTGCTATCGTAAGATGGGAGGTGCTGCAAAATGACCTACAAAGACCTACCCGCAAGCATTAGAAACCAGGTCGAAGAACTTGAAATCAGTATTGATAATAAGACTCAGTGTCTTGATACGTTGTACGCTTTGTTCCCAGACAAAGAAACGGTTATCACTATGCTGGTTGAAAAGTACGCCGAACAGCGGCAAAAAGAACTTGCTACTGAGGAAGCTCTGCGCAAGGCTGGCTATAATGTAGCAGAGTTGCGTGTTGCTTATTGGAATGCTTAACTAAAGGATAAGTACTCAAAAAAACGAATAGATCCACCACGATTGAAAACCATCGAGTCCCAGCTTGATGGTTTTATTTTTTTGAAAAAATGACTTGAAGCCGTGAAAAAAATGCGGTATAATATAACCACGGAAAAGTGTCGATAAAAACGGCATTTGCCTGTCCCTTTCTGTTGCGAAGCGGTGCGTATAAGACTAAGGCGCACCGCTTTATTATATTGTGTATGTAGCGTCTGGCTTTTAGCCGGGCGCTTTTTTTATGCCCGGAAACCGTAACCCAAGGGACGGGACATCCCTTTCTGTTCTCAAATCCTCAGCGGCAGTCCGGGCACCAATAAATGACTTGCAATTATCGTAGGAGTGAGTTAATATGCTTATAAGACCTTTAATTCTCGCAGCACGAATTTTGGATGACGATTATCCGAAAGACCCGAATCCTGAAAATTGGCGTACTATCAATGGAGCCAGGGTACATGTTGATGGCGAAGGTAATGCTGATGGAGGCGCAGGTGGTAGGTTCAATGGCAATAAATTCGGTGAAGATTGGCGTTCTGGTCAGCGTAGCGCATTGTTACAGGCAGCTTCTATTTTGGCTAATAAGGAAGAAGCAAAGAAGCCTAAGTCTAAGCGCCAAAATTCGCAAGAACACTTGGTTGATTACATTAAACATCAGCTGAATTTTGATGTATCAGAATATAGGGACACAAAATATGAAAGCAGAGGAACGATAAATTTAGACTGGAAGCGTATGCCAAGGAACATCAAGGCGCAGATTACTAACCTAGCACTGAGATACAAGAAGTTTGACATTTTGGACAATGGTGGCTTAGGCGTAACGTTGAAGCCATACAAGCAGAACAGGGAACCTGTTGTTTCTACTGCGTTATTTTAAGTGATGAATAAGAAGATGAGTAAATCTATGTACTTTTGACCTGAGCTGCTATGCTCAGGTTTTTTATTTTAAAAGAATAGAGGTGGTGTTTATGAATGCCTAAAGGGGATAATCCAAATAGCAGAGCTAATTTGGTGAAAGGAAAACCATTTAACGAGGAAAGAGCGAGGATAGCTGCTCAAAAATCCGTGGAGAAGCGTCGTAAGCTCCGTACCTTCCGTGAGCTTGACGAAGACTTTACAACGGACGATGAGCGCCTTATTATGCTAAATGCGCTCAAAGCCAAAGTTAAGCAGGGTAGCATCAAAGCCTTTGAAGTGTATCGAGACACCATGGGCATGAATCCTAAAGAACCTGAACAGTCTCAATATGAGGACGATGGCTTTACCGACGCAATCAAACGCAGTGCAAAGGATGTGTGGAAATAATGGGCATCGTTGGCAGGCTGCGCAGTATTATCAAACCTGTTATCAAGTTCTTTGAGTTTAGTAAAAAACAAATGCAAATCTTGACGTGGTGGTGTGAGGACTCTCCCTACCACGATTACAATGGCATTATAGCTGACGGCTCCATCCGTGCTGGTAAAACGGTAGCGATGGCCGTCTCTTTTGTTATTTGGGCTATGGATACCTACGATGGCCAGAACTTTGCCATGTGCGGTAAAACCGTAGGCAGCTTCCGGCGTAACGTCTGGAAATGGCTCAAGCCTGTACTGCTGGTGCGTGGCTATCAGGTGGAAGAATCACGCACGGAAAACCTTATCGTGATAGCTCGCAAGCAAGGCAGCACAATGAAGCTGAATTACTTCTACGTGTTCGGCGGCCGCGACGAATCCTCGCAGGACCTCATCCAAGGTATTACGTTGGCTGGTCTGTTTTGCGATGAGGTTGCGCTCATGCCGGAGTCATTCGTTAATCAGGCATCTGGCCGCTGCTCTGTGCCGGGCGCTAAGCTGTGGTTTAACTGCAACCCGGACAGCCCGATGCACTGGTTCCTGTTGCGATGGATTGAGAAGTGCGACGAGAAGCGCTTGCTGCATATCCATTTCCTGATGAACGACAATCCGTCGCTATCCGACGAGGTGCGTGAACGTTACCGGACAATGTATTCCGGTGTGTTCTATCGACGCTTCATTCTAGGCGAGTGGGTAATGGCGCAGGGCGCTATCTATCGTGATGCGTGGAGTGATGAGCTGCTTTTTGGTGATGATCAGCTGGAGTATTTGCTCAAAAATCTGCACATCATGAAGCGCTCTATCACGATTGACTATGGTACAGTCAATCCTATGGTTTATCTTGATGTGCTCGATGATGGTACAGATTTGTGGTTCATCCGCGAGTATTATTGGGACAGCCGCGCCGAGGAAAAGGAGAAGGACAACAGCCAATACGCAGACGACCTGCTTGAGTTCGTCCGTGGCGTGGAGATGTGGCCGACAAATGTGGTTATTGACCCATCTGCAGCAAGCTTTAAAATTGAGCTGCGCAATCGTGGGCTGCGTGCGAAGGAGACGGTGGAAACAATCAACGCCGACAATGATGTCATTGAGGGCATCCGCAAGGTGAACACGCTGCTAACCCGTCGCCGCATCCATTTTTATTGTGGCTTAGTGCACACGCTGAAGGAGATGCAGTCCTATTGTTGGGACGACAAGGCTCTGCAGCAGTCTGGTAAGGAGAAGCCTATTAAAGTAGCTGACCATGCGCCTGATGCGGTGCGCTACTATGTATCAACAGTCATCAGGCCAAGGAGGATAGCAAATGTCTAACAGAAAACGCAGGCGCGCCCTGGACAAAGCTCCTGAGCCGCAGCCAATACGCAGCAGGGCGCTCGACGCTTTTAGCAATGTACTGGCTCGTTTGGGCGCTGGCACTCCGAACCTGTTGGAAGGCACGGAGTACAGTCTGCAGCGCATGTCGCGTGATTTTAATACTCTAAATGCTCTCTATCGTGAGAGCTGGATTGTCCGTCGCATCATCGACGTTATCCCGGCGGACATGTTGAAGAACTGGATAACGATTACCAGCGGCCTGGACCCCGATGTAGAGAAGCGGCTCAGTCTTACCCTGCGCCGTACTCAGCTCATTGACAAGCTTAAGCGTGGCATGCAGTGGGGCAGGCTCTATGGTGGCGCTTTGGGCGTACTGCTAGTCAAACACCAAGGCTACGACCTTAGCCAACCGCTGCAGCTTGACTGGATAATGCCTGGGGACTTCGCAGGGCTGCTCATCTTCGACCGCTGGAACGGAGTTAACCCATCCAGTGAGCTCATCGAAGATATTAGTGATCCTGATTACGGCTTCCCGAAGTATTACACTGTAACTGATCCTGCCGGTGGTGGTTCTGTAAAAATTCATCATAGTAGGGTAGTTCGCTTCACTGGCAATACGCTTCCGTTTTGGGAGGAAATAGCAGAGATGCAGTGGGGCGCGTCTGTCGTTGAGTCAATTTTTGATGAGCTGCGTAAGCGTGATAATGTGAGCTGGAACATTGCGCAGTTGACCTTCATGGCGAACATCCGCGTGCTAAAGATGCAGGACTTAGGTCAGCTTCTGGCGGCAACGGACAACGAGTCGCAGGCTGAGCTGCTGCGAACGCTGGAAGCGCAGAACATGCTGCTGAACAATATGGGCATGCAGGTTATGGATGCTGCAGATGGTCTGGAAACACACCAGTATACTTTCGGCGGCCTTGCTGACTGCTATCAGCAGTTTATCATGGACATCAGCGGCGCTGCTGAAATTCCGGTGACGCGTCTGTTCGGGCGCTCGCCCTCCGGTCTTAATGCTACAGGCGAGAGTGACCTGCAGAATTACTACGACATGATAGCTGAGAAGCAGGAGTCTTATCTGCGTCCTATCCTGAACAAAGTGCTCCCGCCGTTCATTATATCGACGCTAGGCAGCCTGCCGGACGACTTTGATTTTGAATTCGACCCGGTTGCAGAGCCTACGGACAAAGAGCGCGCCGACCTTGCCAAGTGCGGCACCGACAATGTTGTGGCTGCCTACAATGCCGGTCTTATCTCTCAGCGCACTGCCCTGAAGGAGCTGAAGCAGCAGAGCGAGCGCACCGGTGTCTGGACGAACATCACCGATGAGGACATCGAGCGCGCATCTGATACTGTGGAGCAGCCTGGTGAGATGGGCGGAATGTTTGGCGACATGGGCGGTGGCGAAGAATCGCCACAGCAGGCACGTGCTCCCGTCAGGCAAGGAGTAGGGGATGCGGAGTGGGAAGAATCGGAGCATCCAAGAGATAAAAATGGAAAGTTTTCGTCTGCTGGCGGAAATAGCAACTTGAATTCTAGCGCCGAAGATGTTAAGATTAAATTAGCAAAAGCAAAGAAGTACCCTGAATTAACTAAGCAATTACAAAGTTTAGGGCTTGCTTCTGCTCATGATGAAGCTATGGAACCAGTAAGAATTCAAATTGTTGATCCTGGTATTCATGGCAGCAAGAGATTAGCAAAAAGAGGTATAACACTTGCTGATGCTCAATCCTATGTTGACAATGCAATTGTTATGTTCAAACAAAGCGCAGATAAATATTTGTTTATAGCTGATAATGGCTCGTCTGTTGTGATTGTTGATGGTAGATTATCAACAGCTTTTCCTGCGTCGTGGTATGACGAAAAACAGTTAAGAAAAATTGAGGTGATTAAAGAATGGATGCAGAAAATGAAATGATGGTATATTGCCCGATTCTACAGAAGAAAATTTACGATGGTGATTGTTACGAAATTGTTCACTGTGGGTATGGTGAAATAAAAAAAGACCTGCATCCAGAAATCACTGATTGGACTGTTGCTATTAATGCGTGTGCTAAGTGTGGAAATAACTAAGGAGTAACCTTAAGCGTAGTTAGAAGTTTTCTAGCTGCGCTTTTTTATTGGAGTAATAAAATGAAAAAATTTAAAATGCCGCGAGTCATTGAGCGCTCTTATGCCAGCGCCATTGACCGCCTGATGCAAGGACTGAAGCGTGAGTTATCTCACGTTGCCAGTCCTTTTTTTATTGCTGACATAATGCGTCGGCTGGCACGTTCCCCGACTTTTATTCGTGCCTGCGACCAAATCGCGCGCTCGATGGCCACGCATCTGTTCCGCGACGGGCATAAGACGTGGCGTGCTGCAGCAGCTGAGGGCAGTAAGGGACGAATCATTCGCACCGCTCTACAGCGCGAGCTTGCCTCACCACGCGTCGCAAAAGTGTACGAGGGTATAATCAGTCGCAACGCTGAATTAATCCGCTCTATGCCGCTCACGCTGGCTGACAGGGTGGCTCACAAAGTCGCAGAAGGTTATGAGCAAGGCTTGCGACCGGAAGCGATGATAGACGATATTCTCAAGGAGTACCCGCACATGACCGAAGCTCATGCAAGGCTCATCGCTCGCACGGAAACGTCTAAAGCCAGCACTGCACTGACGCAGGTGCGTGCTGCTGAGGCAGGGCTTGAGTGGTACGTCTGGCGGACGAGCGAGGACTCTCGTGTACGTTCTGCTCATGCTCATATGGATGGGGTGATTATCCCTTGGAGCGATGCACCGGCGCCGGAGTTACTCAACCATGAGAAGTCGCAGGGGTATTACCATGCGGGGAACATTTATAATTGCCGTTGCTATCCTGAACCGCTTATCAGGTTTGACCAGGTGGCGTGGCCTGCAAAGGTGTACCGCAACGGCAAAATCGAGCGCATGGGCATAAAACAATTTAGGAAACTACTACCTGGAGGTGAGCTATGAGCAAGGCATATTTTGGCTCACGAATCTCCGACCACATCCTCAAAACGCCGGAAGGCTTCTTGATCTGCAAGGATGTTCCGATTGCTCGTACCGGTACGCAGCAGTATCGAGGCTGCGAGTTTGGCGGTCCGGTTGCTGATAGCATTTATAATGTTCAGCGTCCTGAAGCTGAAGTCTTTGACCGTGCTGCCGTGGCAAGCTTTGAAGGCAAGCCAGTATGCGATGAGCATCCGGAAGAAGATGTAACTCCCGATAACTATGGGCGGTACATGAAAGGCGTGTGCCGTGATGTGCGTCGAGGCGATGGCGACCTAAGTAATTGCTTGGTCGCTGATTTGGTTATTTATGATGCTGACCTTATCAATAAGATTGAGGCTGGCAAACGCGAGATATCTTGTGGCTATGACTGCTTGTGGAATCCGACGAGTGACTCCAGCTATGATCAGCTGGAAATCCGCGGTAACCATGTAGCGGTTGTTGATAGAGGCAGGGCGGGGCACAAGGTTGCCATCCGTGACACTGCCGACGATAAAAAAGGAGGTACAAAAATGTCTAAATCTTTGATCGGACGGATCCTGAGAGCGTTGGCTCGCGACGAATCTACTACACCGGAGGACATGGAGGCTGCTGCAAAGCTTGCAGGCAGCTCTGACGCTGAACCGCATCCTCAGCCTGCACCAGCTCCTGCGCCTGCTGCTCCAGCAACACCTGCGCCTGCTGCTGTGCCGCAGCCTGAAAATAAACCTGCTGCTATGGACGAAGCTACCGAGGCACGCTTTAAGAAAATTGAGGACGCGCTGGAAGCTATCAGCTCTAAGCTGAATCCTGCGCAGCCTGCTGCTGTGCCTAAAAAGGACGCTCTGGACGCGCTGGAGGAAGAGCTCCAAAACAAAGCACCCGCTGCTGAACCAGCTCCTGCTGGTGATGAGGATGATGTAATCGAGCCGCCGGAAGATATTAATGCGCAGGATGCAGCGCCGGAGGAAGATGTTGAGGGCGAGTGTGCACCTGATGCTAAAGAAGCACGTGACGCAGCTATGGCTTTAATCAAAAATCTGAAGCCTGCTGTTGCAGCTATCCCCAATGAGGCTCAGCGCAAACGTGCGGCCGACTCTCTGGCTATCCTCATCAAAGGTTCCATGCAGCAGGATGCTCAATATGGCGAGCTGATGCAGATGCGTCGCCGTTCCGTCGCGCAAGACAGCAAGCCTGATGATTACGCTCTGGGACGTGAGATTGCAAAAAAATATAATCCGCATTATAAAAATCGTTAAGGAGGCAAAACGATATGAGTGGTAAAGCAATTGGTATCTCTATGAATTTTGGCTATCCCGGTAACTACGCCCGCACTCCGGACGATATCGTGGCTAGCCGTCTGTTAAACGAAGAAAGCGAAGCTATCCCATTTGGTGCTGCTGTCTGCATTAAAGATGACAACACTTATGAAGCTGTGGGCGCTGCCACTACTGCTGCTGATGTCGCTGGCATTGCGCTGCGTGTTGTTAAGCAGGCAGTATCTTATGCAGAGCAAAATAAAACCGAGTATCAGCCCGGTCAGTATATGTCTGTCCTGGAACGCGGCGCTGCTACTGTTGTATGTAATGTTGGCACTCCTAAGGCCAATGGTAAAGTTTACGTGCGCGTTAAAGCTAATACTTCTATCGCTAATGGCGTAGTTGGTGGTTTTGAAGCTGCAGCTGACAGCACTAACACCATTGAAATTCCGAATATGCGCTGGACTAGCGGCGCAATAGATGCGAATCGTGTCTGCGAGGTTACTCTGCTGACTCGTGCTTCTGCGTAATATAAGGAGGTATAAATAAGATGACAACTGGAAGATTTGGCTTTTATAGCCCGGACGCTGGCATGCGTAATCTGGGTAATTTTGCCATGCAGAATGGTGGTCGTAAAAGATTCCGCGGTTCTGCATGGGATGCTGCTGCCAGCTCCGGCATGGCGTACATTACAGGCGAACTTGAAAAGGTTGATCCTAAGCTGCGCGAACCGCTGGCCAGCGTAACCTGGCAGCGCGATATTGTCGCTAAGACTGGCGGCGGCTGGGTAGAATTCACTTCTACCTTTGATGTTGACTATGCAACTTCTGGCGCAAATGCTAACAGCATTACTGCTCCTGGTGCTACTACAATTCCTGTAATGCAGGTCAACACCAATAAGAACATGTTCAAGGTATCCACCTGGATGCACGCTATGCAGGTACCGTTTATTGACCAAGCGAAGATGAAGCAGATTGGCCGTAATCTGGAAGATTTGCTGGATAAGGGCGTTAAACTCAACTACAACAAAACTCTTGACCTCAATGTCTACAACGGCTTCAAGGAGGCAGGTACTACTGGCCTGCTGAATGATCCAGAAGTTGTTACCTACACTGTGGGTAATGGTGCAAATGGCACTCCCGCATGGAACACTAAAACCGCGGATGAGATCCTGCATGACATCAACAATGCGCTGGTGGATGCATGGGCTGCATCCGAGTACGACATGAAAGGCATGCCGAATCATATTCTGATTCCGCCTAAGCAGTATGCTTACATCACCATGCAGAAGGTTTCCGAAGCTGGCAACATCTCCATCATGGAGTATCTGATGCAGAACAATATTGCTAAAGAGCAGGGCGGCTCTATCACCATTGAGCCTTGCCGTTGGTGCATCAAGGCTGGCACCGGTCAAAAAGACCTTATGATGGTCTACGTCAACGATGAGGATATGGTTAACTTCGACTTGACTGTGCCTATCACCCGCGCGTATACTCAACCGTCTGTTGAGCGTGCCGCTATCCTGACTTTGTTTGCAGCGCAAATCGGCCAGGTTAAATTCATGTATTACCAACCTGTCGCATACCACATCGGTATCTGATTAGGCAATATTCTAGCCAGGCGTTTATCGTCTGGCTTTTTTATTTGAGGAGGACAATCAATGGTTATTTTAACTAAAAAACGCTTTGGTTTTGTGAAGCAGGACGGTACTGAACGCATTGATGCGGAACGCTTTTTGACTAAGGGTGGAATGGAAATTGAGGATGCTCCCGATTGGATTGCAACTGATCCGCTGTATGCGCTGGCTGTTGAATCTGGCGACCTTGTGCCGGTCAATGGTAAAACTCCGAAGGCTGAGGCAGAAGCTGTTGCCAAAGCCAAGCAAAGCAAAGCGGAGGATAAAAGCGAATAAGGAGGTGCGTTATGTACCATCCGTTGATTGCGCAGGCGAGCAATATCAAAACGCAGGAGAATCCTTCCTACACCAAGGAGGACTTCCTGGCATTCTATCCACAGTTTGCTGAGCCACTGCCGGAAATAGTGCTAGACAACTTTGTAGAGCTTGGTCAGGCGTGTGTAAGCGAGCAGCGCTATGGCAAGATGTGGAGGATGGCCATCGGACTATTCATCGCCCATATGTGCACCCTTTACATGCAGTCTGCTGCAGACCCGGGGGCACCTGCTGCTGATATCCTTGCCGCAGCTCAGGCCGCTGGCGTTGTTACGAGCGAGTCTGCTGATGGTGTGTCCTATTCCATGGATACGTCAGCGCTTTCGCAGGACCTTGCAGGTTGGGCGGCGTTCCGGTTGACTGCGTTTGGCGTGCAGTTTGCCACTCTGGCGCGTTTTGCTGGCAAGGGAGGCATGTATGTATGGTGAGCGTAAAAACTTCCCATAGAACGGCCAACGGTGGCCTACAGGGACTAATGGACAGAGTGCAAGTTTTGAGCAACAACAAGCTCTATGTGGGTATCCCGCAGGAGAAAACATCTCGTGGCGATGAGCCTATCAATAATGCGAGCCTGCTGTACATCCATACTCATGGCATCCGGCGTAAATCCATGCGTGAGGAAATGCAGGGCTATATGGATCAGGGTATGGAGTACAGCCTGGCTTATCAACTGTATGTTCAGACACACGGTTCGCCGCTTTGGCACGCTCCACCGCGTCCGGTTATTGAGCCGGCCATCGCCAAGCACCACCGTGAGATTGCAGAAGAATACGCTAAGGCTGTAAAGGCTGTTATGACTGGCGATGGAGCGAGGGCTGATGCTTTTATCAAACGCACGGGCCTGCTGGCGCAGAACATCTGCCGCAAATGGTTTACGGATGCCGAGAATGGCTGGCCGCCTAACTCACCGAAAACCATAGATAAAAAGACCAAAGGCAAGGGCGGCAAAACTAATCCGCTTATTGATACCGGTGCCTTGCGTAAGGCTATTGTTTATGTGGTAAGGAGTGATTGACGTGGTTAATGTTGGCAGAGTTATCCGCAGCAAGCGCTTAGGGTGCCAGCGCATCACTGTCAAACGCTACGCTGCAAGCTGGCACGATGGAGCTTATGGCCGAGATACAGACAATCCTATTGTTCTGCAGGTAGCGGCGATTGTTACAGTTGCTCAGCCTAAAGATTTACAGCTATTGCCCGAAGGTGACCGCGTAACCGGGGCAATGAAATTTTTGACGAACGTAGAGCTACACGCGACCAATGGCGAAGCTATCAGCGATGAGCTGGAATGGCGCGGAGCACGCTACAAAATCCTCACCGTTACCCCTGATATTGATTATGGGTTTTACCGCAGTATTGGGACGCGATTGGATGGTGAAGGTGTTGGTTAAAAATATAACAGAGTTTGAGGCCCTGGTGTGGGCAGAGCTGATGGACATCCTCGGGCATGATGCTAAGACAATACCGCCGCCTGTACGCCGCTCCTGGCCAACGGACGGAGGCCCCGACTGGAAGCTTACAGACAACGTGGTCTTTATGCAGTGCACCGAGGCAGCAGAGGACATCATGCAGCCTATTGATGAGCGTTGGGAAGCTTCAGGGCGTGATTTTTTGCGCGAGAGCGCCAGTACACGCACCATGCAGCTACGCCTGAATGCTTATGGGCCTGCCTGCTACGAATCGCTGCTTAAGCTACGCTTTGAGCTGCTGCGTGGCCGACCGAAGCTCAAAAAACAAAAAATCTATATTATTCCCGGCAAGGATTCCATCCAATATGCGCCTGAACTATTCCAAGGGCGATGGTGGAAGCGTGCCGATTTGACTTTATATTTTAATGTGCTGATCAGCGTTGAATATATTGTGAAAGCGATTGAAGAAGTCAACGTTACGATTAAAGCAAACGAGCCTGGTAAGAGTGATGTTATCCTTGAACCAGGAGAAATTATTATTAAGAAAGGGTGATTTAGTTGGCTTATAAATTGGACCTATCTCCAATTGTCGACGTGGTTATCAACCTGTCTGCTAAGGCTGCTGCTCGCAAGGGCTTTAACCTTGGCCTGATTATTGGCAAGTCTGAGGTTATTCCGGCGAATGAAAGGGTGCGTATTTATACCAGTGCATCTCAAATGTTGACTAACGGGTTTGTAGAAACGTCACCGGAATACAAGGCTGCTCAGCTCTATTTTGCTGCTACGACCAACCCGCGCAAGCTGGCGGTAGGCGTAAAGCTAGTAGAAGACGAGAATTTAACTGCTACGCTGGAGGCTTGCCGTGCTGCTAACTCTCAGTGGTGGCCGTTTAGCTATCTGGGCGCTGAGGACGTTGACATTAAAGACTGTGCAGCTTGGTGCGAGAGTGCTGTACCTGACAGCGTCTACATGTATACTACTGCTGATAAAAGCGTACTTGACGCATCTGGTGATGCAAAGAGCATTTTTAAGGCTTTGCAGGATAAAAACTACCGTCGCAGCTTTGGTCAGTATTGTGGTGACACGGATACTCCCGATGCTGTTGCAGCTACTATGGGCTACGCGATGGGCGCTAACCGTGGCCTTGCCGGTGATGCGTTTACGCTGGCGTATAAAACTCTGCCCGGCGTAAAAACAGATGACCTGTCTGAATCTCAGGTAACCCATGTGTGTGGTAGCTCTGAATCTACAGGCCATAACGGTAATGTATATATTACTCGTGGCGAGGAATACGATGTTTTGCAGCAGGGCTATATGGCTGATGGTACAAGCTTTGATGAGGTGCTTTACCTTGATATGCTCAAAAATGACATTACTCTTAATGTCATGGACCTGCTGTATCAGCGCCGCAAATTGCCGCAGACTGAAGCTGGCGTTACCAGCATTATTAATGTTATCAATGATGCTTGTCGTAAGTATGTAAAGTTAGGCTTTATCGCTCCGGGCAAGTGGAACGGTGCCGAGTGCCTGAATCTGCAGACAGGTGATTACCTGCCTGATGGCTATCTGGTGCAGAGCGAGCCTCTTGACGAGCAGTCTCAGGCTGACCGTGATAAACGCAAAGCTCCACCGATTTATGTCTGCTGCAAACTGGCTGGTTCGATTGAATTTATTACCATCCAGGTTAATGTTAACCGCTAAGGAGGCTATCTGAATGGAATTAACTACTTACAGTTTTGCTGATCTGGCTGGCTCTATTAATCATCCGACGTTTGGCTCGTATCTCTTTGATGGTACTGGTGTAGGCTCTGTGACAGTATCTAAGGCCACCGACCGCACTGCTCATGATATTGCTGCAGATGGCTCTGTAATGGTATCTAAGATTGCGGGCAATAATGGCACTGTGACTATCGAGGTACAGCAGACATCTAGCCTGCATAAATGGTTGAGCGCCTGGTTTAATGCGTTGTGGCAGCTGCCTACGAGTGAATGGGCAAGAACCAGCATGACGCTGCGTAATACCGCTACAGGTACCCGCCATATTATTTCCGGTATCTCTCCCCAAAAAGAGCCGGATACTCCGTATCAGAGCCAAGGCCAGCGTGTATCTTGGACGCTGATGTGTGCCGAGGTTACTAATCTGCCGATTTGATGGAGGGCTGAATTATGCTTAAACAAAAAACACAAGTTGTGGAGGTGGCTGGCAAATCCTACCAGCTCACTAAGATGGACGCTCGCACAGGCAGCTATGTTGCTTTTAAGGTTGCGGGCGTCCTTGCGCCGTCTGGCGGTAAAGCAGCCGAGATGGCTGCTGCTCTCATGGGTATGCCACGTAAGGATTTTGACGAGCTGCAATCTTTGCTGCTGCGTACTGTTAATCGTTTGATTGATAACGGTAATGGCCAGCAGTTGCCTGAACCTGTCTTGACAGCTAAGGGTGATTTTGTTGATGAGGCTTTGGCGTATGATGCTGCCAGCGTTATCCAGCTGACTGTTCATGCGCTGATTTTTAACGTCGGAGGTTTTTTCGCCGCAGCCGGGTTGAATCTCCCGGCAGAATTGACGGGACAACCTACGAGCCGATGAGCTATCCGACGCTTGATGCTTTCGCCTTTGCTCCTGTTGCGGCAGGGCTTTGGAGGCAGCACGAGCTGTGTGATGGCACATATGATTTTGATGATTTACTGGACGCTCACGAACTGTTGGCGGTCAAGGCAGAAAATACACAGCGGATGCAGGACGCCATGAGAAAGGAGTAGGCTGATGAGCAATATATTAGAAGAATATCTTGTCCGCATCGGTGCAGAAGTCGACAAGGATGCCTTTGCCGGAGCTGCGAAAGCTATCAATAATCTATCCGGTATGCTCGGGAAATTAGGCTCTATCCTTAAATATGGCGCTATCTTTGCAGGGCTGGCAAAGGTTACAGAAGCTGTCATTGATAACATTAAGGCTGTGGCCAGCGCAGATTTGGAATACCAAAAGCTGGCGCAGTCCATGTGGGTGACAAAAGACACAGCCAAAACCTTGAGTGTGGTCCTGAAAACCATGGGCGCGTCGCAGGAAGATGTGGCGTGGGTGCCGGAGCTGCGTGAGCAGTTTTTCCGCCTGCGTCAGGAGATGGCAGAGCTGTCTACTCCTGCAGATGCTGACGGACAGTTAGCCTGGATCCGTGAGATTGGTTATGACGTGCAAAGTCTGCAGCTCAAATTAAAAATGTTTAAGGAATGGGTGGTCTACTACCTTATCAAAGAGCTGCAGCCATACATCAAAGAATTTCAGGAGTTTATCAGCTGGCTGAATGATAAATTCGGCAAGAGCTTGCCTGCACTGGCACGTAAGGTAGCCAGCGTGCTGGCGAGTGTTGTGCGTGTAGCAATGTCGCTGGTCAAGGCTCTAAAATGGCTATTTGAAGGCATTTATAATTTTATTGACGCGCTGCCAAGTAAAACAAAGGCTTTAGTAGCTGTATTTGCTGTTGTCGGTGCTGCCATCATGGCAGGGCCGTTTGGCCTGATGATGATGGCCATCGGCACTGCCCTCATCATGTTGGAGGATTTCTTTGGTTATCTTGAGGGACGCGAATCATCAGAAACATTGAAACCGCTCTGGAAATGGCTCACGGATGAGAATAATCCGCTGCGTCGTCTCATTGAAAAGCTTAAGGAAGGCATTGCGTTTATCCTTGAGAAACTCACGGAGCTATTTGAGAAAGTCTTTACGGAAGAACGACAGGAAAAGCTCAAAAAGACTGTAGCTAATATTGCTAAGGGTGTTGCTGAAATTGCCGAAGGTCTGGCGACGATTGTCGAGAGTATTTTTGGCAAGAAGTATCCTGTTGTGAAGAAATTCTGGGACTTCTTTCTGACTGCCGTTGGTAAAGTTGTAGATAAGGTGCTCACGCTGACCAATAGTATGGGACATCTTATGCGTGCTTTGGGTAAGGCTATGCAGGGCGACTTCAAGGGAGCGCGTGAGGAATTTATCAATGCAGCTGCGGATGAAAATGCAACAGGCGAGCGGTCTAAATATATCCAACAAAAGCTTATGTCGATGGGCTTTACTGCTTCTGCTGCCGCTGGCGTTGTAGGCAACCTTGTCCAGGAGTCTGGCTTGCGCACGGATGCTATCGGTGATAATGGCACATCTGGCGGTTTGGCTCAATGGCACAATGAACGCTGGGAAGCGCTCAAACGCTTTGCTGCTGCTCGTGGTAAAGATTGGACTGACCTTGACACGCAGATTGAATTTTTGGCAGAAGAAATGCGCACGTCCTACGCTGATACTTACGCTAAAATGCAAAGCGCTGAATTGCCGGAGATAGCTGGCCAGATTATGACGGACGAATATGAAAAGCCTGATTCAGCGTCTGCTAATTATGCTCAACGTCAAGCTAATGCTCGTGCTGCCTATGAAGCTATGCGGTCTGGCAATAAACAAGCGGATGATTATCACGGTGGCGGCGGGTATAACAGCCTTGTGGCTCCTACGAGCTATGCTGCAGGTTTTGCTGCAGGTGGTACTGCCGGTCTTATGCCAATGGCGAACAGTACGGCAAATTATAACGGTGGAGTTGTAAATGTTGGAGGTATTGTGGTTAATTGTGGGAACGTAAGTGATCCGCAGGGCGTGGCTAAGGCTGTAGAAGGAACAATGGAAGATTTTGCCCAGCGTCTTGCAGCGCATAACGGAGGGACGGTGTTTGTATGATTGATTTACCCAAAATCTCTTTGCAAAAGGAACTTCCGGGGGTGCTCAAAAGCACAGGAGTGAGTACAGGTAAAGTTAATACGCTGAGCGGATTATATGCTGCAGGTTCACTTGTCTCAAAGGTGTTTGCTGTCGGGCAAAGCATTGCTTCAGGAAATCCGAAGAATTTGTTTGACCAGAGCAATGCTTATGTTCCGTCTAAATGGGGGAGTGGACTAGGCATTCAGCAGACACTGATGGTTAAGACTAATATCGGAGGCTTCTTCTTCGATGCTGTGTTTAGCGTTGATACTGAGCACAGTTTGACTGTTACGCAGCATCCGGTGCAGACTGGTGCCAATATCAGTGACCATGCTTTTGTAAATCCTGTCCGCATCAGTATGCAGGTGGGTGTATCTGATGCTATGGGTTACAGGTATGGTTTTGTGTATGAGGGTGCAGGCGTATATAAATCTGTGCAGGCTTACCGCATGCTCTGCAAGCTGCAAGAGCTACGTACACCTATGGATGTTGTTACTCGTCTGAACACGTACCCGAATATGCTTATTGAGAGCATTGATGTGAGCGACGATGTGTCGACGCTATGCGCGCTCAAAGCTACGGTTAATCTTGTGCAGGTGCTGGTGGTTAATGTTGGGACCGAAAAGGTTTCGGCGCGTCAGTGGACTACAGGTGCACAGCGCAAATCGCAGGAAGTGCAGCCTAAAGGCGACAATAGTACTCTTGCCCGCAAAATGGAAAAAGCTTCTGGTCTGGAGGTGAAGTGGGGATGAGCTATTATGAAATACCATTAACTACCACGCCTTTTGACCAGAAGACTTTTAAGCTGACACTGGATGGCGAGCGTAACATCAACATCCTGCTGAAGCTGCGCTATTATGATTTGTACGAGCTGTGGGTGGCTGATGTCTGCGACAATAGCACAGGCGAAGAGTTGATTACAGGCATGCCGCTGGTGCCTGGCATTGATTTGTTAGGTCAGTACGCTTACCTGAATATTGGCAGCGCTCAAATCGTGGCTGTTGGTCCTACTACGCAGGAGCAACCGGATAATGAGACATTAGGCTCAGCCTGGGTACTTCTGTGGGGTGATGGCTCATGAGCAGTTATCTGTGGATGAGAAAGTGGAAAATCCTTGTTGTGGATGCTCAGGACAAGGAGGCTTTGAATGTTTCTGACCTGCATGTGAAGTTTACTGTCAAAAAGTCGCGGGAAATAAACAACTATTCTACCGTGGAAATTTACAATCTTACTGCAGCAACCGAACAGAAAATCCTTAAGGAAGGCGACCGTATCATCATTGAGGCCGGTTATGAAGGCTATCTGACTGCTGGTGCAGATGGGACGATACAAGAAATCAAAGACTCCGAAGGTAATACCCAAGAGAAACAGTATGGCGTTATTTTCGACGGAAAAATTATTTATCCGTCCCGACGCAAGGAGAATAATACGGACTACGTGCTGTCGCTCCTATGCGTAGACGGAGCTAATATCCTTGGGAAAAATTTTATTGCCAAAACCTTAAACAAGGGCGTTAATCAACGTCAGATTTTGGATGCGGTCTGTGAAAAGTCAAAAACCAAAATACCTACGAATAGTATTACTCAGGGCCTGTCCGGGCAAAAGCTGCCGCGGGGTAAGGTTATTTTTGGCGAGCCTAAAGATTATATTTCTGATATTGCCCGCGGTAACGGTGCGAGCTATTGGGTGAACGATGGCAAGCTGAACATGATTAAGCTTGCCGACGTTGCCAAGGATGAAGCCCTTGTGCAAACGCCTACGACCGGTCTTGTCGGGATGCCGACGCAGACGCAGTATGGCGCAAATTTTAAGCTGCTGCTGAATCCTGCTGTACAGATGTGGTCCTTGGTGCAGCTTAAAAATAGCGAGATTGCGGAAGCGCAGGTTACTCCAGGTCAGGCGCAGATGCCACTTGATAAAGAGTGGATCTATCAGGTAATCGAGCTGACGCATACTGGTGATACGATGGGTAATGATTGGTATACGTCATGCGTTGCTGTATCTCGCTATGGTAAGGGCGTACTGCCTGCTCTCATGGCCAACAATTCGCAGAATCCGAACGGAGTGTGATTTTATGATTGATTTAAATTTGCGCACGCCGAACGTCGAACGGCAGGGCGAACTTGACGCTCGTGCCGCTGCTATTAAGATGCGAGTGTGCGTGCCTGGTATTATCCAAAGCTTTGATGCTGCTGCTCAAACGGTAACGGTGCAGCCTGCGCTGCGAGAAAAAATGCTCGTAGACGGCGATGAGTCTTGGGTGGATATACCGCTCTTAGTTGATGTGCCTATCGTCGTGCCACGCGCCGGAGGTTATGCGCTGACGCTGCCGATACAGGCAGGTGATGAGTGTTTGGTGGTCTTTGGCGATATGTGCATGGATGGCTGGTGGCAGAGCGGCGGCGTGCAGAACCAAGTAGAGTGTCGCAGGCATGACCTGTCTGATGGCTTTGCTATTATCGGCGTGTGGTCGCAGCCTAGAGTAATCCCCGGCTACAGCACAGGCTCCGCTCAGCTACGCAATGATGCGGGCAGTGCTTACGTAGAGCTTGCCGGAGATACGATTAACATCGTAGGTGGTACGGTAAACATTAAAGCAGGGCGGGTGAACATCAATGAGTAGTGCAACGCGTTTAGGCGATTTGGATACCGGTCATGATGCCTGTGCTCCGACAGCACTCGTATCGGCCAGCCCTAACGTATATATCAACGGCCGCGCTGCAGGCCGTGTGGGGGACAGCTATGCACCTCACGGCTGTATCAATCACCCGTCGCATAGCGGTACGATTGCCAGTGGCTCAGCATCTGTGTTTATCAACGGCAAGGCTGCAGGGCGCATTGGTGATCCCGTGAGCTGTGGCGGCACTGTGGCCGAAGGCAGCAGTAATGTGTTTATTGGAGGCTGATATGCAGGTTAGACGTTTAGACGACAATTGGGACTACTGCTTTGGTCGTGGCTCTCAAAATTACATCAGCGGCGTCGAAGCTGTCGGGCAGGCGATAAAGCAGCGCCTGCTTTTGCTGTACGCTGAGTGGTGGGAAGACCTAAAAGATGGCTTGCCGTTGTGGGAGCAAATCTTAGGCACGTCCGGCAGTGATGAGAATAGGCAGGCTGTAGATATTATTATCCGTGACCGTATAAGCGGCACGGAAGGTGTGCAGTCTGTCACGTCTTTTGAATCATCTTACGAACGCAGACATTATAAATTCACGGCAACCGTAGAGACTATCTATGGCTCGTTGACTATTAGTAGTGAGGAGGTGCAGATGTGACTTATTTTAAGCCTTATGTTGATAGTACGGGACTGCATATCCCTACCTACAACGATATTTTAGAGGATATGATTGCTGCAATGAAGCAAATCTACGGCGATGATATCTATCTGGACAACAGCTCGCCTGATTATCAGCTGCTGTCCATTTTTGCTCTCAAGCAAAGCGATACGCTGCAGGCTCTCGCGTATGCGTATAATGCACGGTCACCTGAAACGGCTATTGGCACGTCACTGGACAGCGTGGTAAAGCTGAACGGCATTAAGCGCAAGGCTGCAGGGCACAGCACCTGCCAAGTAAAGATTACCGGCAGCCCGTTTACGCAGATAACCAATGGTGCAGTAAAAGACCGCGCGGGGCTGACATGGGATTTACCGGCAAACGTAGTAATCGACTCCAATGGCACGGCTTACACTGTAGCTACATGCCGCACTGCAGGCGCTGTGAGCGCGCTGGCGGGCGATATAGCGCAGATTGAGACGCCGACCTATGGATGGATAGCTGTTATCAACGAAGTGAGCGCTGTGCTGGGCAACACGCAGGAAACCGACGCGCAGCTCCGCCAAAGGCAGGCAATCAGTACGGCCAATCCGTCGCAGACCATGCTAGCTGGCACCAAGGGCGCTATTGCAGCGCTTCCGGATGTGTCTCGCTATGCTGTTTACGAGAACGACACCAACGTCGGGACTGTAACCGAGGATAATCCACACGGTTTGCCAGCACACTCTGTAACCTGCGTTGTTGAGGGTGGTACAAATGAGGACGTGGCTGAGGCGATATACCTGCATAAAGGCATCGGCTGTTATACAAACGGTGATGTGGAGGTGCAGTATACTGACCAGAACGATTATATCAATACCATCAGATTTTACCGGCCGGAGTATAAAACTGTGTATGTTAAATGCACGCTGAAGAAATATGTTGGCTATATGTCCAGCATCCAAGCCAACGTCAAAAGTGCGATATATGATTATTTGGCCGCGCTGACGATTGGTAGTGATGTGTCCGCTTCGGTGCTGGCAAACATTATTACTGACTGCAATCCGTCTTTGACTAAGCCCATATTTGGCATAAAAGAGCTGAAATTGGGGCTTGCCGCAGACGCGATGGGTGTTGCTGACGTTGCAATTGGTTACAAGGAGATTCCGGAGCCGGTATACGATGCCATTGAGGTACAGGTCGATGCTTGATTTAACATATTATAAACGGCTAATCACGAGCGAGTATCGCCGCAGCGTTAACTTTACGGCTATGGTTGAGAAACTGCTCAGTTATGGTCTTGATTTGGACAGCAGCGCCACCGATTTGATTACGGCGTTCGAGGCTGATTATGCGACGACCGCACAGCTTGACATTCTCGGCGCTATTGTCGGAGTAAGCAGGCAGCTCAGCTTTGAGCCGTCCGTTGCTGCTACAGGCGACATTGTTTGCCCGGCTCCGACGGAAATTGCCAGCGGCACGGAGTATCCGATAATCAACACCCCGGAGCCGCAGAACATGGCAAGCGTCAGCTTTATTTCCGGCTTTCCTCCGGGGGAAATGAACGACAGCAACAGCATGATGGACGATGATTTGTTCCGTCTGCTAATCAAAGCGCGTATTATCCAAAATGCGTGGAAGGGCACTATAACAGAGCTATATGAGCTGTGGGAATCTGTTATGGGTAAAGATAAGCATTTATCCATCGAAGATTTGCAGGATATGTCGTTCAACATCGTACTGCAGGGCGATTATACTGCGCTGGAGCGCGAGCTGATTATCCACGCATATATCATTCCGAAGCCGGAGGGCGTACGCATCAACGTGCTGACATTCGTATCGACGGACGGCCTGCCGCTGTTCAGCTACGATTACAACACTATGCGTTACAGTGGTTACAATAGCCATTGGGCTGTAGAAGGGAGCGAGTAACAAATGGCGAGAAGTAATTTTAAGGTATTTGCTGAGGCTGTGGACAGCAGCAAGGTTGTATCCGACGCTGAGTACGCTGTCAATACTCAGCGCATCGGCGGCGTTGTTCCGGGGCTGGCGGCGGCTGACCTGCACAACAAGCTGTATAAACAGGCTACGATTATGGCTGCCGCTATGGCGCAGGTCCTTGTCGAGCAGGGGCAGGATGCTTTGGACAGCGATTACGCAGGCCTTGTGGCCTCAATCAAAAAAACATTCCTGCTGTCGCTGAACGGCGAGAAACCGGATGCAAAAGGCAATCTGCAGAAGAATTTTGTATATAGCGTTGAGGGCAAAAAGCCGGACAGCAGCGGTAACGTGTCTTTGAATATCGATTATCTCAACGCGATGAGCTTTGTCGGCTCCGTGGTAATTACCCGCGACAACATCAATCCCGGCACAAGGCTTGGCGGTATGTGGCAGCTTCTGCAGAGCGGCCGATATATCCGCACTGCCGGCGCAGGTTATCCCGGCGGAACTATGGGCGGCAGTGATGGCTTTACGCTGGGTGTGAATAATCTGCCTGCACATGGCCATGATGCTACAATTTATGGCGCTGGCAATCATAAGCATGATATTTATGTCAGTAATTGGCAAACCCATGGCGGCAGTGGTGGCGCAGGCTATCAAGCTCATGAACGCCGCTGGGGTGAAACTGAAGAGGCTGGTAACCACACACATCAAATTACTATCAAATCTACCGGTAACGGGGAGAAAGTAATGTTTGAGCCATCATATTTATTGCTTTATTTTTGGGTGCGTACTGCGTGAGGTGATATGAATGAGTAATGCAAGAATACAATTTAGCACAGCGTCCGAGGAAAAATGGCTGCAGGTGAATCCTGTGTTGCGTGAGGGCGAGCTGGTCATCGCGCGCAAGGCGAACGGCAAGCGTAAGCTCGTGGTCGGCAAGCTCGGCGGCTCCTCGTACGCAAATTCCGAGGTGGTGTGGGATGCTGAGCAGGCTGAAACATATATGAATACCACCAAGGATTTGAGCGAGAATGTTAACGTCTTTGTGCCGCACATTGATTCCAGCGGCATTTTAACTTGGACGAACAAAGCCGGCCTTGATAACCCGAGCCCGATAACCATTAAAGGCATCAAAGGCGACCCCGGCGAAAAGGGCGAGCCAGGGCAACGTGGCGAACAGGGCGCACAAGGCATCCAAGGACCGCGTGGCATCCAAGGTGAACAGGGCGAGCGAGGAGTGCAGGGCGCGCAAGGTCCTGCGGGTACGGCAGCTACAATCACCATCGGCAACGTTACGACAAGCGCTCCGGGCACGTCGGCACAGGTCACCAATCGCGGTACATCGTCCGCTGCCGTGTTAGACTTTGTGCTGCCTAAAGGTAAGGACGGCGCAGACGGCGGTGTTACCGTTGATGATACTTTATCAAGCACAAGCACAAACCCTGTTCAAAATAACGTTATCTATAATGCACTACTAAATAAAGTCGGAACTGATATTTTTACCGGTTTTACTTTAATTGGTGCAACAGCTCCAATAACGTGGAGGCAAGGTTCGCAGGTTGTAGGCTCGCTTACTGCAAGTAATTATACAGGAACTGCGTTACGTGCAACACAGGATGGTGATGGTAATACAATTACAGAAACCTATACCAAAAAGGCTGATTTTGATAAGACTATTAGCCAGTTAGATGTAGCTTTCCAAGAAAAGGTTGATAGAAGCGACTTAGCTGATGTTGCGACTAGCGGTAAATATACTGATTTATTAAATAGACCTAATTACGTTGTGCAGTCCGTAAACAATGTAAGACCCGACACTGCTGGTAATGTTACTATTGATGTTAGTGGCTCAAACGTCACTGTAGATACTACATTATCTGCTACATCTACTAATGCTATTGCAAATAAAGCAGTCTATGATGCTTTGAATAAAAAGTTAGATAAGACAGGAACAGTCTATGAAGCAACCAAAGCAACGCAGGATGGTTATGGGAATGTGATTACATCTACATATGTTAAGAAGGTAGACCTTGTCAGCTACGTTAAAACTGTTAACAATATTGCTCCCGACGCTAACGGCAATGTTAATGTTAGTGGTGGTAGCTCAAATATAACTATAGATACTACATTGTCTGCTACCTCTACAAATCCTATTGCTAACAAAACTGTTTACTCTGCTTTAGGGGGTAAGTTAGGTAAAACAGAAACAGCTTATGCTGCTACTAAAGCAACACAGGACAATGCAGGCAATGTAATTACTGAAACTTATGCTACTAAAGCTGATATTAGCGGTGTTGTCAAGAGCGTGAATGGTGTGCAACCCGACACTAATGGTAATGTTAGTATTACTGTTAGCGGAGGTAGTGGCGTGAGCACATCCACTGAAAACACTTGGACAGCTCAGCAAAACTTCCAAAAAATGAAATTTAATTTTGAAAGTTATAATGCACCTCGTATTAGTGGTGCTACTGATAACCCGGCTGCGTCGGTGGCAGTCTATAATGTGCAAGGTGATTTTACATTAGATATGTCAGAATTAGCAAGGCTGTTAAGCAATGGTGATGCTACATTATTTACTGCCTACATAACGTCTAACGGCTCTTACACTCTGAGCATCACTAATGCAGGTACTCTAAAATATGTAGGTAATGCGTCCGATTTAGCTATCACAGTTAATGGGTTACTATTAAATATACTGCTAATCAAAAGTAGCAGCGGTGATTTGTCAAGTGTTGTACAGGCAAGTGCATTGTCATGAGGTGACGAAATGGGACTTAACAGATTGATGTTATCAAAGAAAACTACTGCTGGTGGAGGGACTGTTGGAGATAATGTTTTTATTATGACTATGGGGAGTAAGAGTAACGAGTATGGATACAACCACAACAATGGCAACTATGGTGAAGTTACAGGCAATGTTACACACGATGGTAGAACAGTAACATTGGTAATATTGTCTTATTCCGGTAGTTGGCTTGACGTTGCATTTAAGGAAGATGGTGTTACGAGTGGTAGTCGCAATATTAACCTTAACATCACTCCCATAGAAACAGGCGTTACTGTGCCTCTTGCAGTTGGTGCAATGTCATATCAAGGTGATTTAGTAGGATTTTATACCTTTCTGCAACGTGTGCCGTCAGATATATCAAGTATGTTTACTGCTGCTAATGTAGGGAAAAAATTTAAAGTTGAAATTGTGTTTAACTAAGGCGGTGATTTGGTGAAAACAACTTATACATACAAGGAGCAGACCTACTCTAATCTGTACAAGCTTTCCGAAGCATTAGGCAAAGGCGGCGTGTTTATCCCATTGTCAATCGGTGACGAGGCTTTAACAGAATTAGGTGTAACCGTTACGCATGAGGAAGAACCTATTGAAAACGTAAAACAGCGTAAAATCTTGATGTTAAAGCGTCAGCGTGACACTGCCGAGGTCGAGCCAATCGAATACAACGGACATAGCTTTGACTATGACGACACAGCGAGAGACCGCATCAATGCAGCTATCATTGCGCTGGAGCTGCAAGGCGAAGGAGCTACAATAGAGTGGACCACGGCAGATAATGAGGATGCGGTGGTTACGGCTCAGGACCTGCGTATGATTATTGCTTCCGTGGCTGCACGCAGCAATAAACTGCATACGGCGTACAGGGCTGCTAAGGCACAGGTTGAAGCTGCCAGCACGGCAGAAGAAGTAGAAGCTGTAACAATGAATAATTAGGAGGTTGAGAGATGGATTTTTTAGCTTTACGTTATGCCGTATACAATACGGCACACACTTTGACTCATGGTTTTACTTACAAATCAGTTATCGGCGCGATTTTAGCCGTCCTGCTGCACAAACACGCGGTATTGTTTATGGTTTTTACCGCGCTGGTATTTCTGGACTGCTTCACCCGCTGGATGAGCCTGTCTTACAAGCGCCTGCAGGGCATGGGGCAGACTCCGTCCGTGATGCAGATTATCGGCGGCATTGAGGCAGCCCGCGCAGAAGGCCTTATCTCTAGCGAAGTCATGAAGCATCGCTTTGTCGGAAAGGTAATCGTGTATATCCTCTGCGTGCTGGCTGCCGTATTGGTAGATTTGGCCATGATCACGCTGCAGCAACCTGTGTGGGCTGTCACGCTGGTGGCAGGTTATCTGGTCATCACAGAGCTGCTGAGCATCTGCGAGAACCTCAACGACGCCGGTATTGAGGCAGTGCAAGGTCTTGTTAATGTTATCAAAAAGAGAAGAGGTTGATTGTTATGGCTATGTTATCTGCTCATTTTTCTGAGTCCGAATTTGCTTGCAAGCATTGCGGCGAGCTGCCTGCTTATGGCATTAGCTCTGCATTGCTGACCGGTCTGGAACGCTTGCGTGCACGCTTAGGTCGTCCCATAAACATCACCAGCGGCTATCGTTGCCCGGTACACAATGCCAATGTAGGCGGTGTGTCTAACTCTCAGCATGTCGCAGGCACTGCCGCTGATATCTACGTCGACGGTGTGTCTACACGCGAGCTGGCCCGCATCTGCAAGCAGATTTTTGACGGTGTGGGTACTTATGTATCGCAGGGCTTTGTCCACGTCGACATGCGTGCTGGCGGCTCCGTGCCGGGCTATTATCTGTGGGAGGGCTAAGATGTGGAAAAAATATTTCGCAGTTACTGCAGCTACATTGTGCTTGCTGTTGCCTGCCTCTGCATCGGAGGCATCATCGGCTACAACCTACACGATGACGGCGGCGGAAATGTCAGCACTCGACAGCAGGTTGAGTCTGCTGCTGCAGCAAACCAAAGTCACCAGGCAAGCGCTGGCAGAATCACAAGCAGCGCTGAGCGAGTCGAGAGCAGAATTGAGCAAGCTCAAGACGGAATCAATAAAGCTGCAGATAGAGCTGCAAGCTCAGAGCAGCTTATTGGAGAGTGCCAACAGATCCTTGCAGGCATCCGCCAAAGAGGAAGCTCGCACCCGCCGCAGAATTAAAGCGCAGCGCAATGCTGCTATCGTTGCGGCCGTTGGTCTGCTTGCCTATGCTATCAATAAATGATGATTGATTGGGAGAAAGTGATATCTTAGGAGGTCTTGTATATGGATGTCACTCGTAAGCGAGCGCGTGCGTGGCTACGTATGTGCTCACGAATCGAACTTGACCGTGCCATGGAAGAAGCACGGCTTACGGAGCAGCAGCGGGAAGTCATCGAGTTAATGTTTACCCGAGGCTTGTCCGTGGTTGCCATCAAATTACGCTGTAATATGGACGAGAGTACAGTAAAACGTATCCTTGCCCGCTCTTACGACAAAATCTACAATGTCATCATGTAATCTGCGCCCCAGTGATCCTGGGGTGCTTTTTTTATGCCCTTTTATTGCGCTTTTGCACATCGCTTTTACCTATACAATGTAGACAGAAATGAGGTGAGCTTATGAATTTTGCAAATATGCCAAATCAACCGAACCTGCCGCCTATGCCGCAGCTCTTTGGTCAGCCAGCACAGCAGATGGCTCCAGCTGGTGAGATTGTATGGGTGCAGAGCGTCGACCAGCTCAATGCTTTAACTCTCCCACCTAATGCGTCAAGAATCTACATGAACTCTGCTGATGCGGAGTTTTACATCGTAACTACGGACAAAATCGGCATGAAATCTGTGGCAACGTACACGTTTTTGGAGAAACCTAAACCGCAGCCTGTCGAGTACGTTACTAAGGCGGAGTTTGCAGAGCTTATCGCTCTGCTGAAAGGAGCGCAGAATGAATCCAATTTACCAAAGGCGGAATCAGCAGCGTCAACCTCAGGCGGGCGACCTGCAGGTCATCAAGCAAAATCTCAATGATAAAATGCTGCAACAATTTATTGCCCAAGCTAGGCAGCAGGGAATCTCTGAAGACGATATCAATGCTGGCTTGCGAATGCTCGGGTACAAGTAGGCATCACGCGCGATGTGCATTATTATAAAAGGAGGGATATCTTATGGATATCGGCGAAGCTATGGCGTTGACCAATAGTAACAATAACTGGATGAACAATCCGTTTATGTATCTTATCTGGTTGGCGTTTTTCGGCGGCGACGGTTTTGGCTTTGGCCGTCGTGGTAATACCTTAACTCAGGCAGAATTACAGGAAGGTTTTAACAATCAGAATGTAATGCGTGCCCTGGAAGGTATTAAAAACGGTGTTTGTGATGGTTTTTACGCTATGAACACAAATGCTCTGCAAGGTCAAAATCAGCTGCAACGTGATATGTGTCGAGGCTTTGATGCAGTCACTGCTGGTGTTACTAATACTGGCTATCAGCTGGGGAACCAAATCACGGAGAACCGTTTTGCGGCTCAGCAGTGCTGCTGCGAGACCAATCGCAACATCGACAGTGTAAAAGCCGAAAATTACAAAAACACTTGTGAAATCACCACTGCTATCCACAGCGAAGGTGAAGCTACTCGTGCTCTTATCACTGCAAACACAATTCAGGAACTTCGCGATAAACTGGCAGCCCGTGAACGTGAATTGCAAGCTGAACGCTATCAAGTTAGCCAGCTCACTCAAAACAGTACTATCATCGAGGCAGTGCGTCAGCTGTTAGGTCAGCGTGGTTGCGCTGGCTGCCAATATCTGACTGCTGCTTGATTGGCGGTGAAAGGTAATGGCTTATCTGAATACTTATAATCTTGCTAGTCAAGCTCTGGAGGTTGGCAATGCTATTGCACTGGGGGCTAACGACGTGCAGTTTAGTGGGTGCTGCAATGGTTTAAGCCATGCAGCGGGCACTGGCATTATCAATGTCAAGGCTCCGGGCGTGTACGAAGTCAACGCTACGGTGACTGTTACTGCTACGGCAGCTGGTGCAATCGGCATACAGCTCTATAATGGTGCTGATGCTGTACCGGGTGCTGTTGCCAGTCAAACTGCTACTGCCGCTGGTGTGGTGACGCTACCCATCAGCAAACTGATTCGCGTGCGTCCGTCCTGCGCTGCTGTCGGTAATGCGGCAAATCTCAGCCTGCAGCTGACAGGTGGTGCCGGAACGGTTACCAGCGTCAATGTAGCAATACATCAAATCGCTTGATTGATTGTAAAACCGCTAATTAAATTTTAGTTAGCGGTTTTATTTTGACCACTTTTTGACTGCTACATCTAGACAGATATGCAAAGATATAGTAAAATATAGCATAGTGTGAATGTTGTCTACCTGCGTAGGCATGCGGAAAATGGGGGTTTATGCCTTTTGGGGCTGTGGTCTAAAAATGGTCTTGAAAACTAGCGAAGGTGCAAGCCTTCCGTGGGTTCGAATCCCACCCTTTCCGCCATTAAAAAATTATAATAGGGTCTTGCAATTTAGATAAGAATCTGTTATAATGAACAAGTAGTCTAATGGAGTGGTACTCAAGCTGGCTGAAGAGGACGGTTTGCTAAATCGTTAGACGGTTTACCCCGTGCGTGGGTTCGAATCCCACCCACTCCGCCAACTATGGCAATCGGCTCTCAGAGAAATCTGAGAGCTTTTTTGTTTGCTTGAACAAGAGATAGTAGAAAATAAAAACGAAAAATCCGTTGATAATTTCCCGAATATAGTATCTAATCGAAGTGAGTAGAAAATAAAAACGGAAATACTGTTTTTAGTCTGAGAGGTAATCATATATATACTACTGATCACTGTAAATAGTTTGATTAATAAATAAGTGATGTATTAATCAGGAGAATAAAGGAAAAACTGTAGATTCATATACTGTTTGCGTTGAAATCTCACAAAAATAGCTCTATAATTATAGTATAGAATCTTTTGAAGGTGAGAATTGTGCTTATTCAGTTTAGCGTGGAGAATTATCTGTCCATAAAAAAAGAAATTGTCTTGTCTATGCTGGCAAGCAAGGATAATGAGCATGAAGAAGCTTTGATTGAGGATAAAGGCAAACGGTATCTAAAATCCTCTGCTATTTATGGAGCTAATGCGTCTGGCAAGTCAAATGTCCTTAATGCATTTTGGTTTATGGTTAATTACGTTCTGACTTCGCACGAAAAACAGCTGCATAAGAGCATTGAGCGTGTTCCTTTTAAATTTGACAAGCTCACCCTAAGCCAGCCTACTAGATTTGAGGTTATCTTTATTGCTCAAGGTATAAGATATACCTATGGTTTTGCTGTTACGGATAAGGAAGTAGTAGAAGAATACTTATATTATTATCCTAACGGCAGGCAAGCACTTATATTTGAGCGGAACAACTGCTCTGAGTACCGTTTTACGAGCGATATAGAGGAGCAGACGGTGCTGAAAGAGCGTACATCAGCAAATAAGTTATATCTTTCTGTTGCTTCAAATTGGAGCTATAGCAAGGTAATACCTGTTTTTGAGTGGTTTGCTTCGTGCCAGATTATTACTAAAAATTCAGTAGCAGATGCGTATGGTGTTAATGCAGAGCAGCTCAAGGATAGTGATTATCGCAGTGCGATAGCTTCTATGCTGAAGGTAGCTGATTTTGGTATTCAGTCATTGCAGGTCAGAGATGTAGATCCGTTGTTGAAACTGTCTAAAGGAGCAATGAGTTATCTGAATGTAGAAACGGTGCATACAGTTAAAGATGATGCTGGCGAAACGAATACGTATGTGCTTAATATGGCTGAGGAGTCTGATGGGACAAACAGCTATTTTAAGCTTATAGGGGTTATTAAGAAAGCTTTGGAGCAGGGGACCTTGCTGGTAGCTGATGAAATAGATGCTCATCTGCATCCGCTGCTAACCAAACATCTGGTAATGCTGTTCAATAATAGCGATACTAATCCTAATGGTGCACAGCTTATTTTTACTTCTCATAATACTAATCTGCTTGATTTAGATATTCTTCGTAGAGATCAGATATGGTTTACAGAAAAAGATAATTTGACAGCAGCTACGGATTTATTTTCTCTTTATGATTTTTCAATACGTAAAGATACTAAGGTTGAAAAAGGTTATCTTTTAGGACGCTATGGCGCAATACCGTTTATTCATGGAGGATTGCTAAATGGCTAAGGGTAAGATTGAGAAAAGAGGAGCTAAACGCAGAAATGTAAAACCGATAGCGTGTGCTTCGGGCGCACTCTCTGAAACGATAGGAAATGAAACGAGGTATTAACAATATGAAATTATCTGATTTCATAGGTGAAGCTACGGAATATGATAAGAAAGAAATGCTTGAAGAACGCAAGCCTAAAAGTTGGTTAAAAAGCGTAAGCGCATTTGCCAATGGGATTGGTGGAGCATTGTTTTTCGGTGTGTCCAACGATGAAGTTCTTGTCGGGTTAGATGATGCAAAGGGCGTATCTGAAAAGATTAGCGAAGCTATCAAAACTAAAATGGATCCTGCCCCACAAGTGATTTTGAACATCCACGCAGAGGACGGCAAAGAGTTCGTTTTATTGCGAGTTCCGTCAGGGCAGGAAACTCCTTATTACTATACAGGCGATGGTAACAGGATAGCCTATGTTCGCATCGGCAATGAGAGTGTCCCTGCAAGTGCTGTAGATTTGAAGCGGCTTGTTTTGCGTGGAAGCAATACGTCTTTTGACAGTCTTTCTACGCGTTATTCATTTGAATCGCTTGCCTTTACAAAGCTGCGCTCTGTTTATCGTATGAGAACAGGTACAGAGTTAACGGATTCCGATTTTATTTCCTTTGAGCTTGTTGACGAAAACAATATGCTAACCAACGCAGGCATGTTGTTGGCGGATGAATCTCCGATGCGGCACTCTCGCCTGTTCTGTACTCGTTGGTATGGCTTGAACAAAGCCTCAGGTATTATTGAAGCACTTGACGATAAGGAATACAGCGGTTCATTGGTATCTTTGTTGCAGAACGGCACCGAGTTCGTTAAGAACAATACCAAGAAAAGGTGGAAAAAGGTTGGCAATGGACGAGTGGAGATGCCCGAATACCCCGAACAGGCAGTACATGAGGTAATTGTCAATGCGCTGATTCATCGTGACTATATGGAGATCGGCAGCGAGGTACACATTGATATTTTCGATAACCGCATGGAAGTATATTCCCCAGGCGGTATGTTTGATGGCTCTATCGTACAAGAGCTTGATATGGACAATGTAGCATCCAAACGCCGTAATCCAGTGATTGCTGATATTTTCAGCCGTATGCACTTTATGGAGCGTCGTGGCAGCGGTTTCAAGAAGATCAAGGCAGATTATCGTCATGCGGTTAATTACCGTCCCGAAGTCGAGCCGATTTTCAGATCGACACCCAAATCATTTTTTGCTACGCTCTACAATCTGAATTACAAAGTTCCAATTGAAAAGGTGTTAATTGACCCGAAAAAAGTTGCAGTTGACGGAGAAAAAGTGTTAATTGCTTCTGAAAACCTTTTAATTGAAGCTGCGATTGACAGTTTGAACGCAAACAAGAATACTAAGGAAAACGCAAAAAAACTGTTTGCCTACATGAGCTTCGATGGTGTATTTGGACGTAATGATATAATAGGCATTGTAAACATCTCTATTACTGCTGCCGGTAATCTCATAAATAAACTAAAAGAAGCAGGAGTGATTGAAGCGGTCATCGGGCAAGGTAAAGGCAAGTATAAGTTTACAAAACAAAAGAAGTAAGCGTGACACTGTAAAACAGAACTTCCTATTAGTGACTAAGATAATTTAGGGCAGACAGAAGAGAAGCGACTATTGGGCATACATTATTAGGCGCACCTAGGTGACTGTTCGCTCAATCAAAAAGCTAATGCCTGTTATCAGCCAACATAGCAGATAACGGGCATTTGATTAAGTATATACAAGTCCAATCAAGACGATTTCCTCCGCACAGTTGCGGATATTTTTTTGTTTTTGAATTTGTTGTCTATTTCTCTTTATACGGTCTATATGTTTTGCCTTGCTTGCCCATTTTCGAAGCGCAGCGATTGCAGCAGTAGCGTTTGTCTGCGCGGCGTCCGCTGATGAGAAAATAATTGCTGCATTCAGGATTGGCGCAGCGATGGTATTCGCCCGGATTGAGCAGCAGCTGATACAAATCAAGATAAATTGCCTGCATAAGATAGCTGCATTGCCAAAGACTGGTAAATTTTTCTTGCGCCAGGTCCATTTGCGGTCTGGCGGTATAGATATTATCGTTGATGATATCGAGCAGGACGCGTCTGGCAAAAGTGTGGTCAAGGCTTATGCTTGGAATATCTTCAGCGAGAATTATAGCAGTAAGCTGTTTCTTCGCCAGCAGGTACTTGTCATAATCAGCAAGTGTGTGCAGCATATGCTTGTCTACGACTGCGAGAAAGTCTTGCAGCTGACAGGCGTAGTCTGCATCTGCTTTACGGATACTCTTGAGCAGCTGTGTGTGCGAAATGCGCTTGTGCGTAGCAAAGTATTCTGCTGCCTTGAACGTAGGTGTTTTGATGCGCGGCAGCAGGTAGTGAATGCCTCGTGCGCTGTAATGCAGCAGGTAGGCAAGCGCATAGATAACGCCTGCCTGTGTTCCTTCGTGTCGGAAGAGATAGCTTTGGACAATAAGCAGGCTGCGGACGATTTTGACGCAGCGGGCAAAAAGGCGCAGGCTCATAATGTCTATTTCGTCTACTTCGAACAGTGTGTAATTCAAGGTAACCTCGGCGTCATTGGCAGCATAGTCTTTTTCTGCAAGTATATCTCCCAGATACAGGGTGTCGTCGATAAAGCTGAAATCATTGATGAGCATAGAGTGATTTTCGTCGTCAAGGTGTGCACGTTTCTCAAGGCAGCGCTGCGAAGAATAGGGCAGGCCGTAGGCATTGCAGAAGGCAAGCACCTGCTTTTTATCGTTTTCGTCAATATTGGCGAAGGCTATAGCCAGGGAAGAAGCTGTCGCACCTTTCTCACTTTGTGAAGCGATAGTTTGCGTATGAAAGGGGCCTTGGGCGCAGATAAAGTCGTCCTGACCGTTAAAAAAGCGGCGAATCTGATAATTGCCGCAGACATTAATAGTGAAAAATTTGGGAATCACTGGTGCCGGAAAGGCGCGTTGCATTGTCGTCATAGGTATAGCCTCACAAAAATCTAAAATCTTATGTTGCTAGCAGATGCTGATGTTTTGTCGGCATCTGCTTTTTCGTCATTATAATATCACAAAAAAGAAATTTTATCATGGTATTATTGTTTCTGACTTCATCTTATACTAAAAGCAGGCGGTGGTCAAGTAAGCTTGCGGATTTTATGTCAAATATATTCCATATATATAAAATCTAAAGCACCGCAAGAGCCATCTTTTTAGTGCATAATAGAAGGGAAGAGATAAGAAGTGATGCTTTTTGTTTGAAGAAAAATATAAAACTATTGGCTTGAATATTATGTATTATCGCAGGGCATTGAGCTTAACACAGAGCGAGCTGGCGGAGAAAGCCCAAATGTCAAGGGCGCGCGTCTCGGATATAGAATGCGGGAAGGGACCGTTTAATATGGAATCTATATTTTTGCTGGCGCAGGCCCTGGGGGTTGACCCGGTGCGGCTTCTGCAGGAGAGAAAGTAAGAAGCAGCGGCAATAAAAAATATTAGAGGGAGGCAGATATTATGTCAAAGTATTGTATTAAGTGTGGAGCCGAAATTGACGACCAGGGAAGGTTTTGTCCGGTATGCGGGACAGATCAGTTACCAAAGATTGAGCCGACAAATGTAATTTGCCCTAAGTGCGGTACAACTTATCCTATTGGTGTCAAATTTTGCACAAAATGTGGTTTTCAGTTGGGAAAAGCTCATAGCAATGATAATCCCAAGGATTTTAAAGAAATCTTCAGCAGACTTTTTGGCAATAATCCCGAACGTAAACCTGCTTTGAATAAAGAGATTTTTAAAGAGCAGTTTTTGAGCTTTGAGGGACGCATCAATAGATTGGATTATTTCCTCAAGAGCATGAGTAGTTGTTTGGTGTTTTTTATTATCGCCTGCATCATCGACGAGTTTGTAGATGATTACTATATGGAAGCAATTGATTATCTGGCTTGCTTCATAGGCTTAATAGCTTTTGCTCTTTTGGTTTGGATAAATAGTGCTATATCTGTTCGTCGCTTGCACGATTTGGACAAAGATGGCTTATTAGTATTATTAACCTTTGTGCCACTGCTCAATGGCTTTTTTGAGTTGTATTTACTGTTTGCACCTGGTACGGTAGGTGATAATCGCTACGGAGCAGATCCTTTGCAATAGTACTTTTTTTATAAAACATTTAACTGGAAAAGTTATATAGGGAGGTCATAGTGTGAAAAAGCTGTTTTTTTATGCAATGCTTATCTTAACAGTGGTGCTTACCGGTTGTGGTAAGTCAGAAGAGCAAAAAATTCATTCCATGTATCTTAACAACAGTACGAAGGTTGCTGAGATGGAAACAGAGCAGGCTCAGGCCATGCTGGAAAATCGCAATATTGATAAACAAAAAATGCTCAAGCAGATTAAGAGTTTAATTGAAGAAAATGAAAAGAATATCGCCAAGCTGAGTGATGAAAAATATGATGAAGCGAATATGGATTTCAACAAGAAAATGATGGACAGCAAGGATAATGGGCCTTCTAAAAAAGATGGGGAGAAAGCCATCAAACGCTACCAAATAGCTAATTACGCTAAAAGCGTGAAGGATTATCTGCAGGCTTATAATGTTTATCTTAAAAGAGTCTGCTCTAATATGGAAAAATATTCTGGCAATAGTGGACTAATGGAAATGGAAGCCTTTGAAAAGGTAGAATTCCAAAATGCTGTTTTGCAGCACGATTTAAACTGGTATGGCATGGCTAATGATGGTGAATTTCATAAGGGAGCTGCTTATTTAGATTGCGGTGACGCTTCGTATCGAGTTCAACAAATTGGCGATACCAAGCTAGGCTTTGCCGTGCTTGAACGACGCAAGATTGATGATTGGGTTTATAGTGTAACGATAGCTTTGATATTGTCAATATTGGTTTACACTTTTTTCACAAGGA
>ULUA01026113.1_pt1 | contig 43664 bp, 33 predicted proteins | sample 1958081 | NCBI WGS metagenome assembly ULUA01 (sample SAMEA4835748, study PRJEB28245) | human gut metagenome | biome: gut microbiome; material: fecal sample | place: Denmark | collected 2008
TAATTTTTTAGTCTAAAAGAGCGTGTAAAAAATGATTTCTCGTTTTTTCACACGCCCTTTTTCTTTTTACATAATCTTCTTTATTTTCCCATCCTTACCATAATATGCCCCATTAGTACCCGGAAAACTTTCTATCAATGCCTGCAAAATCTGTGGTTCGTCCGCAAAAACTGTCATCCAAACAGAAAAAAATCCCTCTGCTACAGCTGTTATCATAATTTGTGTTTTCATAACGCTTTTATACGTTTCTGGCGCATCTTTAATCTGGCGCCATCCTTCCAAAGATTCCCTTGCTTTAATAAACGCACTATTCCTGCTTGTAGCCCTTCTGTCTTTATCATCCTTTTGTATCGGTATATTTCCCAATCCAACCATTTCATATGTATTTTTCGCCTTTTCACAGCAAATCCCAGTTGGATCTAACGCACTCAATATATCTTCATTTACCTTTGGAATCCCATTCGTATAGGAAAAAGCCACCGCTGTATTATCAGAATCTGGCCATAAATACTCCCCCACATTTTGTGGTGTTATCTTTGCTGCTTTTCTGGTATTACAATATTTACATCCTAAAAGCAAATTGCTCCATGCCGTCCAGTCTCCGCCATTCTTTCTGGAAATTTTATGCTCTACTTCCGGAACATGTTTAATTGACATTTCGCAATAAGAACAATATAAACCAATTTTCTTTTCCAAATACGGTATTGCATCCTGATACTCGTCTATTTCTTTATAAGGCGATCCGCCCTTATCTATTGCCCTCATTTTTTTTAACCTTCCATGCTTTCTCCGTATATTGCTGGTGAACCCATGCCATATATGCCGGATTTTCGCTGTACTCAGCTTCCAGTTCAGCTAATCGTTTTCCCAACTTCTCAATTTCATCCTGTGTCTTTGCCTCTTTGAGCGCAGAAAAATACTCTCGTGAGGCTTCATATATTTTCCGTTTTTTTTCACTATATTGAGGCAGTACCACGCCCATAATATCTTCCGCAATATCTTCAATCCCCTCACCCGAATATTCACTATCTAACGGCTGATCCAAAGTAACCAGTTCCCCGTCTTCAAGAGACTGAATAATAAACGGCGAATGTGTCGCACAGATAAATTGAATCCTTGGGAACTGTTCCTTCAAGATTCTTATAATGCGCTTCTGCCAGGTCGGATGCAAACTTAAATCAACCTCATCGATCAAAACAACTCCCGGTGTCTTTTTAAGAGCATCCCCTTTCAAATACGGATTCAAAATACACATCCTAGTTGCAATATCAAGAATAATCTTTATCACATTCCGATAACCATCACTAAGCATTCGGAATGGAAGAATTGTTCCTTCTGCTGTCTTAAGGGCAATCATATCATCCTCATATTTGGTCGAAAATATAATCTCTTCCCCTGGCTGCAGTTCTTCGCTAAATGCCTCATTTACTGCTTCTAAAATCGCCTGATATGCCGGAAACAGTATTCCACCATTTTCTTCCATCGAAACTGCTTTTAGTGTATCCAAATATCGAAATGCAATATCCAGTCCATGCTGCGCATCCAGACAATGGTTATAGGCATCCGTCCTGCTGAATACCCCCCTTTTTGTCGCTTTTTTATTTCCATCTTTCCATAAACGTGCTGTACTAAGATAAAGTACCAATGGAAGAACAACTTCAATATCTGAATGATCTGCTTTTGATATTGCTTCTTCCCACGCTATTACTGTCGGCTGCATCGGATTTGAACCGCCAAATTTTGTTCTGGCATCTTCTTTCAGGATTACACGCTGAAATTCTATCGTTTTATCCTGCTCCCCCCATTTTGCTATACAGCTGATTTTACAAGGATATTGAGAGATCGTCCCCGTGGTAAAAATCGTACTGTCTTCAGAAATCTGTGCTTTCTGCCGCACATCTGCCGATTTTATATTGTATACAAACCGGGACGGAACGTATGTTTTATAGGCTGCCAGATATGCTCCCAGCATTACATTTGCAGCTTCTAATACGGTCGTTTTTCCAGACCCGTTCTTTCCAGCAAAAACGTTCATTCTGGGATTTAACGTAAATTTTTCATTTTCAAATCTTCTGTAATTCAAAAGAGCCAATTCCTGAATTTTAAATTCACACATAGCCTTTGCTGCCTTTCAATCACTCTTTTTTATAGTATCAACTATAACATTCTCTGTAGATGATTGTCAATTTTCCTGATTGACATCTTTTCGAAAAAATCAATTGATTTTCGACTATTTTGGAAGTAGATGGATAAAAATTTTATCATACAAATTTTTGTAATATCTATGCATCTACTTTATCAAACTAATTAGCGAAAGAATAAGTGCCAGCACCGCAACATTAACCCCTAAATGATTTGCTGCTTCTTCAACATCATCTTGAAATGACTCATCAAAACACAAAATCATAATAATAATTATTATAATCAGCGTTGCAATTGTTATCAAAAAACCAACTATATCATCAATTTTTCCGCTTATAAAAGCCATACAAATAGAATATAATAGCGACAGAACTATTATCATCAATACCATATAAAAAATTATATTGAGAGTTTTATATAGGAGTTCCCTTTTTTTACTATGTTTTCTCTTGTTTTCATTCTCCCTCTCTTTCTCTATTTTTATTGCCTCTGCAATTGTTTCCTCTAATTTACTATAATCCAATTTCATCTCTTCTTGAAAAACTATTTTCTGTTCTTTGTAATTTTTTATTATTTTTCTATATTCTTTTCTTTTTCCCATATTTTCCCCTTTTTAACTCTAAATGTACTTCAATCATCCAGCTCTATCTTGATAACTACTATTTCTTTTAGCCGCTCTCAGTATCACCCTTTTCCATATATCTCAAACTTTCAATTCTTGTTTTGAAAACATGAACTTGTTAGCCTGCCTATATAAAAGAGTTGCACATTTATTACCATGTACAACTCCTTTACATTTTTCAAAAATGATATTTACTTTAAAGTCAATCTATCTTCCGATTTCTGCTAATCTATGTCCCAGTCATCCTCATGATGCTTTAATGCACCACTGGCGCTAAACACATAAAATAGAACTGAACCATCTTTTCGTATACGTCCTTCCATATAAATATATGGCATAACATAAATCATCGAATTACCAAAAGTTTCTTCTGATATTTTTTCAAGTTTCTCTGTCGTCTCCGCATCCAAAGGTTCCGACATCCATGAAAACTCTTGAACATTTCCTCTTTCGTCCTTATCCCAATCTGGATTATCCTTCAAATTCCATGTTTCAGAAATATACTCCCACAGTTTTTTTAAATCCGTTCCTTCTGAAAATTCCATGGTAACCATTTCCAAACCCATTGGATTTCCTTTTGGTGTTGACGTGGTCAAAAAATGAAGGCTAACCTCCGCTTCTCCTTCTCCAATCATCCATGTTCCAGGTAACTGGTATACTTCCAGTTGTTCTGAATTTTCTGATATAGTAGGAGATATATCTAAAAGGTTTATTCCTAATAATTTACCAGCCTCCTTAACGCTGCTACCAAAAAGAGATAAATCTTCTATTTGAGGAAATGTATTGGTTTTTTGTCCACATCCAGATAAAAGCAAAATCATACATAAAAGAATAATAATTCTATTAAAAATTTTTACCCTCATTTTACTTTCTTCTCCCCAATTTATTTTGCATACGGATCATCTGAAGGGACACCTACAATTACAGATAAAGACTTACCATTCGATAAAGAAACATCCGACTGTGCTACTAACCCTCCTGCAAGAGGCTCTGGACTTGAATGGTAGAAATTTGCGCTTCCGGGAATCGTAAAACTTTGATTTGATGCCGTGCTGGCGGTAAAAGGCACAGACTTAAATTCATTTCCACGCTGATGATTATACCGCGTGCTTCCATTTCCCGGATATACACTACCTGTCCTTAAAATAGTAGTGGTTACCTTATCAACCCTAAATAGTGGCATATCGAATACACTATCCAGCCTCATTGTTGTATAAAGTGAGCACACTAATGTTACTCCATAATTAGACACCTGCTTATCCTTATTTACCGGAGAATCTGCCCTCGCGATTTGAGCTGCAGACACATTTTTACCGGACTTATCAACCATGCCCAAACCTGTAACACAGTACTCTTTTTCAATCGTACCATCATCATATTCTGTAATACTTAATAACTGTTTCACAGTTATTTCTTCATTTTCGCTTTGATTTCTTACTTTAGGAGTTTTTTGATATTCTTCAATCCCCATCTGTAACAGCTGATTCACATCTGTAATTTCATCATACTCTACATGCCTTACAACTTTAGAGGGTTCTGCCGCATATACCGAAAAATCTACCTTGTTCAAAATCAATAATCCTAGAGCCAAACACCCCAAATACTTAATAATATTTTTCATAGAGACCTCCTTCATCACAATTCTTCTGTTTTCTAAGTACTACTAAAAAAAATTCGTTGTGCATCGGATTCGCCTCCCTTTTCAAAATACCTTAAATTCTATTTCAATTTCTATTATACATAAATTTATTACAAATTCAACATGTTATGCACGAAACGACATTTTCCCCTCATTTTTGGTCAAATTTAATACGAATGAATTTAAAAAGTGCCAGAAACCCTTTCAAGTTTCTGACACTCTGACAAAGCATCTCACTCCCTATCAATTACCATTCCATTACAAAAATATGCATATTCCAACAATCAATCCTAACATCTCTGATTTTGGATCATTTCATCCCACGCATTTCTTCTAATCGCTTTTGTCAGTTCCTGCCTGATTTCCTCATTCGGCACAAATGCCGCCTCTGCATCCTCGTCATAGCCCAGATACCCAAGGTGGATCAGATACGTAAGCACATCATCTCTGTTTGCAAAACTTACCATATCATTCTGAAAAGAAGATACATCAATCTCTGCCCGACTTCCTCCCAACATCTCAATAATTGCTGTTTTCAAACCTTCAAAGTCCATATTAAGCAAAGGCACGATTGCCTCATAGGTGCCGGTTTCTGACCAATAACTTTTAAATTTTCCTTTTGTTACAAGGTTTACTACTGCAATCGGATTATAAATATGGCATTCCCCCAAACAATACCCATCATACCATTTTTTTACCTGTTCAAAATCCATCCGGTATTTTTCACAAAGTGTCTTTACCTCATCTTCTGTAAAACCTACAAATGAAACCAGCCTGCCGGCATCCAGCATCGTAAATTCATCAAAATTATTTAACGCCGACTGGGTTTTGATTTTTTTAATCGGTAAGATTCCTGTCAAATACGCAAGCTGGATGTATTTTGTCGGTTCCGATCCTTTAAACATTCCCCTTAAAAAATTAATATAAGCTTTTTGGACTTTGCCATTTGCCGACTCATCCCGAATCAGAACATCCCATTCATCAATGATTACAACAAATTTCTGACCGTTTTCTTCCCTGAGCCGCGAAAGCGCATCCGGTACTGTATTTACCTCTTCCGGCAAAACATCCGGATAACTCTCCCGCAATTCGACAAGCACGCTGTCCGTAATAAAGTTTATGACCTCATCAACGCTGTCCACTGTTGCCAGAAACCACTGGATATCCAGATGAATCACATCATACCGGTTAAGATGTTCCAAAAAATCCGTACTTTTACCAATGTTTAATTTTTCAAACATTTCTCTAGAACTACAACCCCTGCTGTAATATGCCGTGAGCATGTCAGCCGTAATGGATTTTCCAAACCGTCTCGGACGGCTGTTGCAAATATACCCCTGCTTTGTCCCCATTACCCTGTTCGTATATTCTAACAGTCCTGTCTTATCAACATAAATTTCTGAATTTAACGCTACCTGAAACGCACTGTTATCCGGATTTAAGAATCTTCCCATCTGTTCAGCCCCTTCCTTACAGTTGTCATTCCTTCCCTTTCTATGCTCTCCCTGTTACCTGTAATTTTACCATCCACACTTGCAAATAGCAAGCTTACTCATACCCTTACCCGCAGCCCGTCCAGCCAGTCCGTATCAATCCCAACCAGATACCAGTCCGCTGCCTTTTCAATCCGGGTACGCACCCATCTTTTTCCTACCAGCACCTCCAGCCCTTCCCCGCAGTACAGGCCATGATAACATTCTTCCAAGCCGAAACGAATATTATAGCGCTCCTCTTCCCTGTCAAAATACAATGCTCCCTGTCTTTTCTCCATTCTGCTTTCCTCCGGTAAATCTCGATATTATACAAATCCTCCATATATGAAGTAAGTTCCTATTTCAGAAGACACATCCCTCTTCTCTCAAGTTGAATTTTCCCCCAAATTTTTCACGGGAATAAAAAGGGCAGGTACAAACAATCCGTTTATATCTGCCCTGCCGCTGCCTTTTCGACACCCGGGAATTTATTTATTTCTTAAATCTGAAACTGGTCTGTATCATAAAATCTTTCTTATCGTCCCTGAATATAGATACCATTACAATAAGTTAGATTCTAAAAAATTCAGGCTGCCTTTTCATCTGGCTCCAAAAGCCCCATTTCCTCAAATCTCTGATAGAGCCCCGCAAAATGCCCTTCCAGTTCCTTATTGAGCAGCCGGTACAGACTGCCAAAATTCTCCTTTCTCTGCTTTCTTCCTGTCTGTTCCCGTTCAAATGCCCGGATCCATGCCTCTGCCCGCGAAAACATGTGGAACATGTCCGCATCCGTTAAAAAGATTTCTGCAGCTCCATCCGAAACAAAACTATCCTTTTTACAGTATGTCCCCCCGTTGCTGTTTTTCCCTTTGATTCCAATCCCGTTCTGGATCTGGACTGACCACGGATATGCCCGCTTTTTTCCAGCGCTGTCTGTTTCATACCTGCTGACCATAAGCTTTGTCACATTGGCATACCCTTCTTTTTTTGCTTCCCCAAATATCTTCTGCCGGGACATGAAAAAAGTCTGCACACCGCTGAATATTCTGGAATACAGGTATAGTGCCTCATCCGGGCTGATGTTTGCATACACACTGACAGACTTCTGACCAGTTCCTGCAGAATAATCCACCATCTGAAGACGGATCAGGGAATATCCTTCCTCATCCTCTTCCCCGGATGCATGGATGTGTGCCGGATAAGAAGCTCCCGCCGGTTTCAAGCTGTCTACCAGCTCCAAAAGTGCCTTATCTGTCTTATATACTGCGATCTGACGCGAAGTGATCCTGCTGTAATCGGTTTTTCCACCATTCTTTTCCAAGCCTTTCACCTACTTTCCCATATACTGCCGGATGATCCCCGCCATTGCCGCAGGTATCCGTTCCGTATCCGATATGTTCAAAAATCCTTTTCCATAAATCCGTCTAATCAGTTCCCTGTCTTCCCCGATTGCCGCTGCCATCACATGGATTCCTCTGTGCTCCAGCTTTTCTCTTTCCCGTCTGGTATCCGCTATCCCTGCTTCCCCCCGATACCCCTCCGCAAGAGGAAGCCCATCCGAAATAACAAATAAAAGCTTCTGTCCCTCAGCTCTTTTTCCAAGCCGCATCCCTGCGTATGCCAAGGCAGCCCCGTCTCTATTGTTCCATCTGGAACGGATTCCCGTAAGGCGAAAACAGTCCTTTTGATCCCATGCGTCAAATTCTGCATAGGAATACAGCTCAACACTCTCTTTTTTCTCGCCAATTCCTGTGGAATGACCAAGAATCAGCACGGGAATCCCGAGCCTTTGGCAAAAGCGGTATATCACACAGGCGGTATATCGCGCACTGCCAATCCGGTTATGGATATCCATGGATGCGGACTCATCGATCAATACCCCCACCGCCGCGTCCTGGTTGCCCGGAATATTCCGGCTCCTAAAAATCCTGCCATCCCTGCGGTAAATCTGGCTCCCACAGACTTTTTTCCCCTGTACCATCCCTTTCTGAAATCTTTCCTGTTCCTCCAAATGCGGGGCAATCAACCGTACCATTTTTTCTGCAGCTGCATCCACCTTCTTTTTCATTACTTCATATCGTGCAATCTGTTCCAATGTTGGCTCTGGTCTTATGATCCGCAGCCTATACCCGTTATGGATTTCTCCCAGATCCATCTTATCTGCGTTCTCTTTTAGTTCCCGCTCAAGCATTTCCTGTTCCATTTTTGTCACAATTTTTCCGATTTCGTCGCTAATCTCCTTTACGCTATCCTCCGCGGCTGCCTTTTCCTGCTGTTCCTCGCCCAGAACGGCAGCCGCACGTCTTCTTTTTTCTTCCCCTTCCTTTGTATCTGTGGCTGCGGACTCTTTCCATTTCCCAGCTCCATCGCCGCCTTCATATTCAGGGGGAATTTGTTCTGTATCTTCTTTTCCGCTCTCTTCCTGTTCAAAAGCCTCCTTTACAAACTCCCACAGAATCAGAAGCAGCCTGTTTGCCGCCCGGAAGCGCACATCTTCGTCTGCCGGGATTACCACTTCATCCAGCGTCTCCTTGCACCGCTCCAGCATTTCCATATAAATTCCGCCTGCGCGCTCCCAGTCATTTACTTTTTTGCTCCTCAGATACTGCAGGAGGACATTTTTCATGATGGAAAGGCTGTCCATCCCGTATTCCTGCATCTGCCGGATGCTTTCTGCCTGTTCCATGTCCCATCTTCCAAGGAACCGGATGGCTTTTTGTACAATCCCGCCATATTCCGCACACTGCCTTGCTTCGATATACATATCTTCCAGAATGTTATGCAGATACAAAAGCGTTTCCCGGATCACTCTCAATTCCTTCTCCTTTTTCTGCTCCAGACATACCTGCAATTCCCCAAGTACCTGTTTTTCCTCTTCATTTTTTGGCTCTGGCAGTTCCGGATATAAGATTCCCTCCCGGATTCCGGAAGCATAAATCCTGCGCTTTTCAAAATTACTGAAATTGATGTGTCCGCATTCATGTGCTGCCACCCCGATCATGCCAAGCACTTTCTGCTCCCGGCTCCTCCGCCTGCGGCGGGTCGCGTAAGCGACATTCTTCCATTCCGCTGCAGTGCGATCCGCGTAGCGCGTTTATTATCGTATGGAAACAAAGTTTCCTATACGATAAAAAAAGGGCTGCCGCCCAGCAAACCTATTTGCTAATGCGACAGTCCTCTATTCATGACAATAGAATGCTCGCAGAGCGTGCATTCTATTGTTTTTCCTTTGCGGTGCAAGCCTTATCAGAATGCGCCGTGATCAACCAAGCTGAGCTGCAACTTCTGCTGCGAAGTCTTCTACCTTCTTCTCGATACCTTCGCCGGTTTCGAAACGAACGAAGCCCTTTACAGTCAGGTTTGCATTGTTCTCTTTTGCTACCTGAGCCAGATACTGAGCAACGGTCTGTTTGCCGTCCTCTGCTTTTACGTATACCTGCTCTAACAGGCAGACTTCCTTCAGCTCTTTGTTCAGACGGCCGTTTACTGCGCCCTCGATTACCTTTTCAGGCTTGCCAGCCATCTTAGGATCGTTCTGGATCTGAGCCATCAGGATCTCTTTCTCATGAGCCTTATACTCTTCAGAAACGTCAGCAGTGGAAACATACTTCGGAGACAGTGCAGCGATCTGCATTGCTACGTTGGTCAGTGCTTCTTTTACTGCATCGTTCTTTACATCGGTGTCAGCTTCTACTAAAACGCCGATACGTCCGCCGCCATGTGTATAGGAAACAACAAGGGGAGCGGTAACCTTCTGGAATCTTCTGATCTTTAAGTTCTCGCCGATTACTGCGATCTGCTCAACCAGAACTTCCTTTACAGTCTTGGAGGGTTCCTCATGCCATGCTTCATCCAGGAATGCTTCCAGCTCTGTATTGTCAGAATTTACTGCCTGCTCAGCAACTGCAGCTACGAAGTTCTGGAACTTCTCGTTCTTTGCAACAAAGTCTGTTTCAGAGTTTACTTCTACGACAGCAGCGGTGCCTTCGTCTTTTACAGCGATGCGGCAGAGACCTTCTGCAGCGATACGGCCTGCCTTCTTCTCAGCCTTTGCCTGTCCGTTCTTTCTCAGGAATTCAACAGCAGCGTCCATGTCGCCTTCTGTTGCGGTCAGCGCCTTTTTGCAGTCCATCATACCAGCGCCGGTCATTTCTCTTAACTCTTTTACCATTGCAGCTGTAACAGCCATTTTACTTTCCTCCATATAAAATCAGTTTATTGGGTTCTATTGTCAAAAAGTATTTATGCCTCTTCTGCAGCAGCTACTTCTTCGATATCGGAAGCTTCGCCCTGTGCAGCTGCTTCTTCGGTATAAACTTCTTCGCCCTGATTTGCTTCGATAACAGCGTCTGCCATCTTGGAAGTGATCAGTTTAACGGCTCTGATTGCATCGTCGTTACCAGGAATGATGTAATCCAGCTCTTCGGGATCGCAGTTGGTGTCGCCGATACCGATCAGTGTGATGCCCAGTGCATGAGCTTCCTGTACACAGATCTTTTCCTTCTTAGGATCAACAACGAAGATTGCATCCGGGATTCTGGTCATGTTCTTGATACCGCCCAGGTTCTTCTCCAGCTTTTCCCATTCCTTCTTCAGCTGGATAACTTCTTTCTTAGGCAGAACATCGAAGGTACCGTCTTCGGACATGGTCTCGATTGCTTTCAGTCTCTCGATTCTGCTTCTGATGGTCTTGAAGTTGGTCAGCATACCGCCCAGCCATCTCTCATTTACAAAATACATACCGCAGCGCTCAGCCTCGGTCTTAACAGCGTCCTGTGCCTGCTTCTTGGTGCCGACGAACAGGATAGTGCCGCCCTGTGCTGCGATCTCAAATACTGCCTTGTAAGCTTCGTCCACTTTGCCTACAGATTTCTGCAGGTCGATGATGTGGATACCGTTTCTCTCGGTGAAGATATAAGGAGCCATTTTAGGGTTCCATCTTCTGGTCTGATGTCCGAAATGAACACCTGCTTCAAGTAACTGTTTCATAGAAATAACGCTCATTGTTCTTACCTCCATTGGTTTTTTCCTCTGTGCCTTTTTAGAAACATCCTGTAAAGCTCAATTCACAGGATCCACCATTTCCACCCGCCAGCCATCCAAAGCGTTAAAGGACACCGGTGACGGAACCAGACACATGTTTTATGGTCACAACATTAGGATTTTATCATAAATGCTGATGACTTGCAAGACTATTATTTACTTCTTTTCCTTCATTTTGCGGATTTCCCCATAGGCAAATTCGTTGCAGACCTTGATATAAGTGCCTTTCATGCCGGAGGAACGGGATTCGATGATTCCTGCGCTCTCAAATTTGCGCAGCGCGTTGACGATAACGGAACGGGTAATGCCCGCCTGATCCGCAATTTTACTTGCGACCAGAATGCCTTCCGTCCCATGCAGCTCCTGAAAGATCAGGCTGATCGCTTCCAGTTCGGAATAGGATAAGGTTCCGAGTGCGGCGTGTACCACTGCGATTTTGCGGTCTTCCTCCGCGCTCTCCTCGGTCACGGCCCGCAGCATTTCCAGCCCCACCACCGTGGAGCCATATTCGCACAGGATAATATCGTCGATCGTATAGCTTTGCCCCCTGCGGTATAAAAACAGCGTGCCGAGGCGTTCCCCTGCGATCTCGATCGGTGTCACGATCGCGGAAAATTCTTCGTCCTCTTCGCCATCAAAGCCCAGCGTCGCAAGGCTTGCGTTTTCTTTGGTGGACAAAATTGAAAGCATTCTCTCATTCAGCAGCGGATCAAGAAAGCTTCCGACGTTGCAGCCGGAAAGCTCCCGGATTGCACCGCCGTCCTTGCCGGAAATGCCCAGTACTTTTCCTTTTCGGCTGATCACCAGCACGTTTGACTGCAGCGCATCCTGCATCACCTTGCAGATATCGTTAAAAACAACTTTGCTGGAATGGCTGTTATGCAGCAGCTTCCCGATCTTTCTTGTCTTATCCAGCAGCTGAATCCCGCTCATCTTTTCTGTTCCTCCACAAATTTATCCCTGGCCGTTTTCTTCTTTTTCCTTCTCTTTGACAAAACCGCAGCCCTCCTTCGAGCATACGAGTTTGTTGCCCTTTTCCAGAAGAATGGAGCCACAGACCGGGCACTTTTCATTGGAAGGTCTCTGCCATACCATGAAATCGCACTCCGGGTTGCCGATACAGCCATAGTATTTTCTGCCCTTCTGTGTCTTTTTCAGGACGATATCCTTGCCACACTTGGGGCATGCTACGCCGATTTTTTCGTAATAAGGTTTGGTATTGCGGCATTCCGGAAAGCCCGGACATGCCAAGAATCTGCCGTGAGGTCCGTATTTGATGACCATGCGCCGTCCGCACAGCTCACAAACCTCATCTGATTCCTCGTCTCCCACCTTGACCTCTTCCAGTTCCTTCTCCGCGTTCTGCACAGCCTCCTCCAGATCGGGATAGAAATTGGAAACAATTGTCTTCCAGTCTACGGTTCCTTCGGAAACGCCGTCCAAAAGTGCTTCCATATTCGCTGTAAAGTTGACGTCCACAATTGTCGGGAACGCCTCCTTCATCATCTTATTGACAACCTCCCCCAGCTCCGTCACATACAGGTTCTTGTTTTCTTTAATGACATAATGACGTGCAAGGATCGTAGTGATCGTCGGTGCATAGGTACTGGGACGACCGATACCCAGTTCTTCCAGCGTCCGGACAAGGGACGCTTCTGTATAATGTGCGGGAGGCTGGGTAAAATGCTGCTCCCCGTCAAATTCCTTTAAGGACAGCTTCGTATCCTTGTCGATGCTTTTTGCGAGGGTGCGGTTTTCTGCCTTATCCTCGTCGTCCATCGTGTATACACTCATGAAACCGTCAAAGATCACCTTGCTGGCCGCAACCGTAAAACGATGTCCGTTGCCGTCAATCTTCACAGAGGTTGTCTCGTACTTGGCAGGCGTCATGCGGCTTGCCATAAAGCGCTTCCAAATCAGCTGATAAAGACGAAATTGATCCCTGCTTAAGGATTCTTTGATTTCCAGAGGAGTCCGCGCAACATCCGTCGGACGAATCGCTTCGTGGGCATCCTGAATTTTCTGTCCGCCCTTTTTCACGGTGCCTTCTCCGGCATACTGTTCGCCGTATTTCTCAGTAATATAGCTGCGCGCCATGTTTTCCGCCTCTTCGGAAACACGTGTGGAATCGGTTCTTAGGTAGGTAATGATACCGACTGTACCATTTCCCTTGATATCTACCCCTTCGTACAGCTGCTGCGCCAGCCGCATGGTTTTCTGTGTGGAAAAATTCAGCACCTTACTGGCTTCCTGCTGCAGGGTAGAGGTGGTAAAGGGAAGGGGAGCCTTCTTGATGCGCTCGCCCTTTTTGACGTCGCTCACCTGAAACTCTGCCTTTTCGCAATCCTTTTTGACTGCTTCTACTTCCGCTGCGGTTTTTAAAATACGCTTGGTATCCTGCTCCCCGTAATATTTGGCTATCAGGGGTTTTCTTTCCCCTGGAATCTGGAATGCTGCATCAAGGGTCCAGTACTCCTCCGGAATAAACGCATTGATCTCTTCTTCGCGATCACAGATAATGCGCAGGGCAACAGACTGCACACGCCCGGCGGAAAGTCCCCGCTTCACCTTTGCCCACAGAAGCGGGGAGATCCGATAGCCAACCATACGGTCCAGCATCCTGCGCGCCTGCTGCGCATCCACTAAATTCATATCGATTTCTCTCGCATGCTTTAACGATTCCTTCACTGCTGTCTTCGTGATCTCGTTAAAGGTAATACGGTACACCTTTTTACCGGAGAGCTTGAGCGCTTCCATCAGATGCCAGGAAATCGCCTCTCCCTCCCGGTCTGGGTCGGTTGCGAGATAGATTTTTTCTGCTTTTTTGACCTCTTTGCGGAGGTTCGCCAGGATGTCACCCTTGCCGCGGATCGTGATATACTTCGGTTCGTAATCATGTTCCACATCAATGCCGAACTGGCTCTTGGGAAAGTCACGCACATGCCCGTTACTGGCTGCTACCTCATAGTTCGCCCCCAAGAACTTCTTGATCGTTTTGACTTTGGCCGGTGACTCCACGATCACTAAATATTTTGCCATATTTGATATCCCCAATTTTCATTACTGCTATTACGCACATTTTTGGTCCTGTGCAGTGATCGTGAACCACTATACACCATATCATCCGTCATTGCAAGCAAAAGTTTTCCTGTAATATCGCCCCATTACGCTTCCTGCAGCGCCCTCCAGCTCCAGAAAAACAAGCTCCTGCATCAGCATCTGCACATTTATGGATATCTTCTGTCTCACAAGGGTATCCGCAATTTCGTCCATGCTCTGCGGCATTGTATCCAGCGCCTGCCAGATCGTTTTGCGCAGAGGCGGCCAGGAGGATGAGGCGGTAGAGCTGAGAGCGTCTGTCACAGGGCACAGCATTTTGTCGGCAATCACACCGGCAGCCTTGGCAGCGTTCGGGCGTTCTGCCTGGGCTAAGGAAAACGTTTCGTCTCTACCTGCGTGCGGTACGCTGCCCTGCAGTTCCTGCAGCAGCTGTGCCACACTCACCGCGATACCTGCGCCATTTCCGATCAGTCGGTTGCAGCCGCGACTACAGGTATCCGTAATGCGTCCCGGCACAGCAAACACATCCTTTCCCTGCTCCAGCGCCATATCTACGGTGATCAGCGTTCCGCTCTTTTCACGCGCTTCGATAACGAGCACGAGGTTTGAAAGTGCGCTGATGATCCGGTTGCGCGGCGGAAACAGTCTCGAATGCGGCAGCGTCCCCGGCGGATATTCCGACAGGATACATCCGCTTTCCTTCAACTTTTCATACAGCGGTCTGTTCTCCTCCGGGTAGCAGATGTCCACACCGCAGCCCAGCACTGCAACCGAATATCCGCCTGCTGACAACGCCGCCCGCTGCGCGATTCCATCTGCTCCGCGCGCCATGCCGCTGACAATTCCGATCCCCTCCTTCGCAAGTCCCCTGGCGAAATACTCCGCCATTTCTTTTCCATAGGAGGAACAGGCGCGCGCACCGACGATGGCTGTCATCTTTTTTTCCGGCTCCGGCAGCTTCCCGATCCTATACAGCACCAACGGTGGATCGGAAATTTCCTTCAACCGTTTTGGATACGCTTCTTCCCACAAAAAATCGAAGGAAATTCCTTTTTTCTTCCACTGCTCCTCCTGTCGCTTTGCCTGTTCCAGATTTTCGGGCGCATCCCAGTTTTTCAAAAGCGCCGCTTTTTTCTCCCCCAGCAGCTTCTGCAGACTTTCCGCCGGAAGCTTTCGGATTTCGGAAACGTCTCCTGCCTTTTCCAGAAGCTTTCGAATGCTGACAGCGCCGATCCCTTCCACCCGGCAAAGGGCAAGTGCCAGAGTGCGCTCCTGCTCCATTTGACTTTTACAATTCTGTTGTTTTTCTATTCTATGCTCCCTTCTGCCCGCGGCGCTTCACTCCCGCAGCACATTCTGATTTCGGAAAAAGAGCGCCTGTCCCAGATGCTCTACACCAATCCGGTCTTTTCCTTCCAGATCTGCAATCGTCCGCGCCACACGGATAACGCGGTGGCATCCCCGCATGGAAAGCCCCGCCTGCTCGCTGGCCTGTTCCAGAAACTCCTGTTCCTCAAGTCCCAACGGACAGTATTTTAAAATTTCCCCCGGACTCAACCGACCGTTTTCCCGCATTGCTGCGCCACGGCATCGCATCTGCTGCCGCTTTCTTGCCTCCAGCACCTGTTCCCGCATCCATTTGCTTCCGTTTTTGTCGCTATCTATATAGGAAGCTTCTCTTTTTTCCCACAGCTTTCGAATCGGTATCTGTTTGATCTGACAGCATAAATCCATCCGGTCGAGAAGCGGTCCCGAAAGTCTCGCCAAATACCGACGCACCTCCCAGTCCTGACATCTGCAGCGGTTTCTGTCCGGATAATAGCCGCAGGGGCAGGGGTTCGTCGCTCCTAACAGCATAAAATCCGCCGGATACACAAAGTTTCCCCGGCTCCGGGCAAGAAAAATCTTTCCCTCTTCCATCGGCTGCCGCAGGACGTCCAGCGTCTGTCGCTTAAATTCCGCCATTTCATCCAAAAACAACACGCCCCGGTGCGCCAACGTCACCATTCCCGGTTTTGGAACAGCGCCGCCTCCGGTCATCGCATAAACGGATGCCGTATGATGCGGGCTGACAAACGGTCGCTCCTGAATCAGCCTTCCATCCTCCAGCTGCCCTGCCGCGCTGTAGATTGCAGACACCTCCTGCTTTTCTTCCTCGCTCATGGGCGGCAGGATTCCCGGCAGACACCTCGCAAGCATCGTCTTTCCGGTGCCGGGCGGTCCAGCCAAAAGCAGATTATGGGCTCCGGCAGCTGCAATCATTGCAGCGCGCTTTGCTTCCTCCATTCCGCACAGCAATGCAAAATCCGGCGCTTTCTTTTCTTTTTCCATCCCGCCTTTTGCCTGACTCTGCCATCTGTCTTCCGCGTCCCGCCGCATCCGTTCCTGTTCCTGCGCCGACGCGTTTACATACTCCATTGCTTCTTCCAGGCTGCAAACGCCCATGACCGGCAGTTTCCCAACCGCAAGCCCTTCTCCCAGATTTTCAAACGGAATCAAATAGCTTCGAAAAGCGCTCTGATTTGCTGCATGCAGCATCGCCAGTACGCCCCGAACCTGCTTAATCCGCGCATCCAGCCCGACCTCGCCCACCGCCCAGAGCTCCTTCAACCGCTCCGGCGGCACTTTCCCCTGCGCTGCAAGGATGACGAGTGCAGTCGGCAAATCGAACGACGTCCCGGATTTCACAATTCCTGCCGGAGAATAATTTACCGTAATCTTTTCCGCCGGAAGCGCTGCGTTGATGTGATGCAGGGAAACTCGCAGACGTTCCCGCGCCTCCCGCACTTCACTGTCTAAAAGTCCTACCATATCAAAACAGGGCAGTCCTTTGGAAATATCGACTTCCACCTGTGCGACATAGCTCTGCAGGCCATAAAGTCCGCCTGCATTGATCTGACAATACATCTTTCCCCTTTCCGTCCCGGGAAATTCAGCCAACCAGAAAAAGGGCAGATTTTTCCTCTGCCCTCCAACTATCATAACTGTTTTAACCATACCGCACGCTGCGGCATGCTGTCAACCGTTTTTTGTGCATTCCGACTCACTGCTTTTTGCACCGCTGCTTTTCAAAAATCAGCCTTTCATCCCCACGCCGCATCCCGTAAGCGCAAGAGCGCTCGTTTTTCAATCCGGCTGACATAGCTTCGGGAAATCCCCAGCCGTTTTCCCACCTCTTTCTGCGTAAGTTCCGTTCCTCCGGGCAGTCCATACCGAAGATACAGCACCTCCTTTTCCCGTAGGCTGAGCACGCTTTCCATCAGCTCATAGAGCTTTTGGTTCAGCCGCTGTTTTTCCATCTCTTCCACAATGTCCGGCTGTTTTTGTTCCATCACGTCCAGGAGGTTGATCTCGTTGCCCTCCCGGTCCGTTCCGATCGGCTCATATAACGATACTTCCCGCGCTGTCTTTTTTTTACTGCGCAGCATCATCAGAAGCTCGTTGTCGATGCATCGGGCGGCGTAGGCTGCCAGACGGCTGTTTTTCTGCGGGTCAAAGGTCTCCACCGCCTTGATCAGCCCGATTGTCCCGATTGAAATCAGGTCTTCCAGTTCTTCCTCGCTGCTGTATTTTTTTGCAATGTGCGCGACCAGCCTTAAATTGCGTTCAATCAGGAGCCGTTTCGCCTCGCTTTTTCTTCCGGCATCTTCTGCCTGCAATGCCTGTATGCAAAGGCTTTCCTCTTCCTTTGACAGAGGTTTCTGAAAGGTTTTCACTCCTAGCCCCCAGCCGTTGCCAACGCCCCGGCCTCCTGCAGTTTACTTTATTTTATGAAAACCTTTTTCGTCCCGTGCCTTTCCATCTGTCCCTATTTTTGAGCGGTGTGCTCGATTTTGGCGCACAGCAGCGGCTGTCTATCGACGCAACCGTTTTTGACGCGCGGTATTCACGCGTCTTTGATCGGACAGTCTGCAAACAGCGCCGCCACTGCGGACTTGTATTCTGTCAGCTTCTGCGCCTTGCGGATTTTTTTGAGATATTTTTCGGAGCCTTCAAACAGCTGCCCCTGCCAGCTCCAGAGTTCCTTCATTTTAAATAGTACGTCCCGTTCCCCGGACAGCACCGCTGCGTAATCCTCCGCCAGCCGCCCATAGAAATCTCGAATGTCCGATACTCGCTTCGCCGCGTCCTCCCAGACTGTGCTTTTGTTTTCCAGACGCAGTTTCTTTGCAGCGTTTTTTCCCGCCGGATCAGCACTTTTGGCGCGCAGCCGCATCACCAGCGCCGGATCGATCAGCATTCCCCTGCCAAACATCAGGTCATCCGCATCCGGATACTCCACCAAAAATCTCTCCGTATCGGAAACGCTGAATAAATCGCCGTTGTAGCAGACCGGAATGGTCCGTCCCACAGTTTCTACATCTGCTGCAGCTGCACTCAGCCTTTCTTTCGCCCGCACATAGGCTTCCCGGTGCACGTTTCCTTTATAAAACTCTTTCAGCACGCGGGGATGCACGATCAGCTTCTGAATCGGATACTGGGAAAAAATATCTAACAGGCGTTCAAATTCATCCGGGTTTTCCACACCAATTCTCGTTTTGATCGAGATTTTCAGCGGGCTGTGTGCAAAAATTTCCTCCAGAAACGCATCCAGCGCGTCTGGATCAGCCAAAAATCCGGCGCCTTTTTTCTTCGCCGTCACGGTGGCAGACGGACAGCCAAGATTTAAGTTCACTTCTTCATAGCCCTGTTCTTTGAGCATCCCGGCAACCTTGCAAAAGCCTTCCGCCTGATTCGTCAGGATCTGCGGAACAACCGCGATGTTCTGATTGTGCTCTGCTGCAATGTCGTTCCACTCCCGCGTCGTGAAGCTTTTCCCTTTTTTCGGCGTGATGAACGGTGTGTAATAGCGATCCATCGACGGAAAGCACGCATGATGCGCATTCCGGTAAATATATCCTGTAATCCCCTCCAGCGGGGCAAATTCATACTGCATGCGATTCTCCCAATCTAATGATCCAGCAAAAACTCCGCCAGCGCATAGTTGCTGACGTCCACGCCATAATCCGTCAGGCGCAGATTTTTTTTCGATTCATCCAGACAAAGTAACTGTTCGGAAAACAGCTTATCCGCTGCGTCCTGATAAACATCCCAGAAGCTTTTTCCAAACTGGTGTTCAAATGTTTGCAGTTCAATGCCTTTTGTCAGGCGCAGCCCCAGAAACATAAACTCTTCCATTCGTTCCGACACACGAAGCGTCTGCACCTCTTCCCGAAGGTTTGCAAAATCTCCCTGATTTTTGCCGCATTCCAGATAGTCCGATAAATCAGACGTCATCTTCCAGCGCATCGGGTCAATCAAAGACGACGCTCCAAGCCCGATCCCCAAATAATCCGTCCGGTTCCAGTAGCCGATGTTGTGGCGGCAGGCATACCCGTCCTTCGCATAATTCGAAATTTCATACCGATGGTAGCCATACTGTTCCAGAATTTCCCGCGTTCGGGCATACATCCGGCGTTCGTCCTCTTCCGACGGAAGCGGCAGCATTTCTTTCGGGCGCAGCGTCTGGTTTGCGTCCTCACCATACCAGTTCCAGAACGGCGTACCTTCTTCGATGATCAGGCTGTAGGCCGACAGATGCTCCGGTGCAAGCTCTGCAGTTTTCACGAGTGTCTGCTCCCAGCTCTCCACCGTCTGTCCCGGCAGCGCGGACATCAGATCGACGTTGATGTTTTCAAACCCAGCTCTCCGCGCCTGCTTATAGTTTTGGACAAAGGTATCGAAATTGTGAATTCTGCCAAGCATGGCAAGCTCTTTGTCACACGCCGACTGCAGCCCCATGCTCAGCCGGTTGATTCCGGCACGCCGATATCCGGCGAGTTTTTCAAAATCCAGCGTGCCCGGGTTGCTTTCCAGCGTAATTTCTGCATCGTCCGCAACGCAAAAATGCGCCCGGATCGCGTCCATCAGCCGTTCCATATCCATGACGCGCAAAAGGGACGGCGTACCGCCGCCCCAGAAAATCGTAGTGACTCTGCGCTCTTGATAAAACTGACTCTCCTGCACGATCTGTGAAAGAAGGGCATCGACGTATGCTTCCGGAACGTAACCATCCGCTGTAGAGTTATCTGCTGCCAGCGGTGCCGACAAAAAATCACAGTAGCGACATTTTTGCCTGCAGAACGGAATGTGCAGATATAATTCCAGATCTTTTTTCGGTGTCATAGGCTCAGTTCTCATCCAGCTTTAAGACGCTCATGAAAGCCTTCTGCGGGATTTCCACGTTGCCGACCTGACGCATCCGCTTCTTGCCTTCCTTCTGCTTTTCCAGAAGCTTTTTCTTACGGCTGATATCGCCGCCATAGCATTTTGCAAGTACGTCCTTGCGCATCGCCTTGACGGTTTCCCGGGCGATAATCTTGCCGCCGACTGCCGCCTGAATCGGAATTTCGAACAGATGGCGCGGGATTTCATCCTTTAACTTCTCGCACATTTTCCGACCACGCTCGTATGCGCTGTCCTTATGTACAATAAATGAAAGTGCATCCACTTCTTCCCGGTTAATCAAAATATCCAATTTTACAAGCTCTGACTGCTCATACCCCTTTAACTCATAGTCAAACGACGCATAACCCTTGGAACGGGACTTTAACGCATCGAAAAAGTCATAAATAATTTCATTTAACGGCAGCTCGTATTTGAGCAATGCACGGGTTTCTTCCATATATTCCATGCCGAGATACTGACCTCGGCGCTCCTGGCACAGCTCCATAATGGAACCGATGTAGTCCGTCGTCACCATGATCTCTGCCGAAACCACAGGCTCTTCCATATATTCGATCATCGACGGGTCGGGCAGATTGGACGGATTGGTCAGCTCGATCACTTCCCCGTTGGTCTTATGCACCCGGTACACAACGCCCGGCGCCGTTGTCACCAGATCAAGGTTGTACTCTCTTTCCAGACGTTCCTGAATGATTTCCAGATGCAGCAGTCCCAGAAATCCGCAGCGGAATCCAAAGCCAAGGGCAATGGATGTCTCCGGCTCATAAAATAAGGACGCATCATTTAACTGCAGCTTTTCCAGCGCATCCCGCAGATCAGGATACTTCGCACCGTCTGCCGGATACAATCCACAGTACACCATCGGATTGACCTTTTTATAACCGGGAAGCGGTTTTGCACACGGATTGGCTGCATCTGTAATCGTATCGCCGACGCGGGTATCCTTGACATTTTTGATCGAAGCCGTCAGATAGCCAACCATTCCTGCAGACAGCCCGTCCTCGCTGGGGATAAACTGACCTGCGCCAAAATAACCGACCTCCACAACATCAAACTCTGCACCTGTTGCCATCATACGGACTTTGGTACCTTTTTTTAACTGTCCTTCCATAATTCGGAAAAAGACAATTACGCCCTTGTAGGGATCGTAGAGGGAATCAAAAATCAGCGCCTGCAGCGGGTTTTCTAAGCTGCCGCCCGGCGCGGGAATTTTTTTCACAATCTGCTCCAGCACCTGTTCGATATTTAATCCGTTTTTAGCGGAAATCAAGGGTGCATCCTCCGCATCCAGACCGATCACATCCTCGATCTCTTCTTTTACGCGCTCAGGCTCTGCGCTCGGCAGGTCGATTTTGTTGATGACCGGAAATACCTCCAGATCATGATCCAGCGCAAGATACACATTCGCCAGCGTCTGCGCCTCGATGCCCTGTGCTGCGTCCACGACCAGAACTGCGCCGTCGCACGCTGCCAGTGCACGGCTGACCTCATAGTTAAAGTCCACGTGTCCGGGAGTGTCGATCAGGTTAAAAATATATTCTTCCCCATTCTCTGCACGGTAAATCGTCCGCACCGCCTGGGATTTGATCGTAATACCGCGCTCCCGCTCCAGCTCCATGTTATCAAGCACCTGTTCCTGCATTTCTCTGCTCGTCAGAAGACCGGTCTTTTCGATAATTCGGTCTGCCAGCGTCGATTTGCCGTGATCGATATGCGCGATGATACAAAAATTTCTGATATTGCTCTGTTTTATTTTGGACATTCTTTCCTCACTCTGATTCCTGTCGTCAACCGCCGCATTTTAGAAAATGAAAACCGTTTGCTGCGCCGACGCCATACTCGCCATTTTTCAATCTGATTGCATTTAAGTATATCAAACTCACAGGCTGTGGGCAAGGAATTTTCGAACACAAAAACAGCGCCCTCAGTCTGGTAAATGAAAGCGCTGTTTTTGTAACACTTATTCCCGACTGCGGCACTGTTTCGCCAGATAATGAATCACGTCCCGTCTCGTAATGATCCCAATAAAGACCTTTTCATCATCAATAACCGGCACGAAGTTCTGGGCGCTGACCTTTTCCAGCAATCCTTCCATATCCACATCCACATGAACCGGCTTATTGTCCCGGGAACGGTTCACCTGCATGACAGGAATCTCTTCCATCTGATACAGGCTGGGAAAATTCAGTTTTTTTAATCCCCAGAGCACATCCCCGTCCGTCAGTGTGCCAAGATATTTGCCCTCCGTAGATAAAAGCGGAACTGCAGCATAACCGTGATGCTCCATCTTTTCAAGCGCCTGACGCAGTGTGTCAGTTTCCTCCACATAAGCGACCTCGCTCTTTGGTGTCAAAAAGAATAAAATATTCATCTGTAAATTCTGTCTACCTTTCGTATACGATTCTCTCCGCCTGCGCTGCCGCCTCTTCTTCCGAAATCAGGCAGCCGATAATTTTCAGTGCAAAATCGATCGCACAGCCCATGCCGCGTCCGGTGATCACATTGCCATCCACCTCTGCTGCGCCGTGCGTCACAAAGGCGCCGTCCAGCTCCTTTTCCATGGAAGGGAAGCTCGTCGCCTTTCTCCCCTTCAAATATCCGCGATGTCCGAAAATCTGCGGGGCGGCGCAGATCGCTGCAACCCATTTACCAGCGCTATAAAAACGATCCAGCTGTTCCATTAATCCATCACAGTCTTCCAGATGCAGGGTTCCAGGCATTCCCCCCGGAAGCACCAGCAGATCGAACGCATCAAAATCTGTCTCAGAAAGCAGCTGATCCATCTGCACGGTAATCTGATGCGAACCGGTCACCGCCGCCGTCTCATCCACGGAAACCATTGTCACCTCGATGCCCGCCCGTCTGCAGAGATCCACCACTGTCAACGCTTCTATTTCTTCATAACCAGCCGAAAAAAATACACCAATTTTCGCCATCTGTATGTCCCCTTTCTTCTTAAGTTCATTTTCTGATGTCTGGCAGCAGCCTGCCATTTGAACCATTCCTATCTTAGCAGAAATCTCTGTTCCATAAAAGGGAAAAAGTATGAATAATTTCTAAAGAATGTTAAAATTCAGGGTGCTTCCACAACAAAATTCACAAATCCTGCGTATGTGTGCTATACTAAACCTATCGAGCATCTAAAACACACAAAGGAGTACCGCTATGCCCCCTATGGAAATCGAACGAAAATTCACAGTCAAAGCTCTGCCGGAAAATCTGGACAGCTATCCGTTCCACCTCATCGAGCAGGCTTATTTAAACACCGACCCCGTCCTGCGCATCCGCAGACAGGATGATGAATATTATCTGACCTACAAAGGAAAAGGACTGATGGCGCGGGAAGAATATAATCTTCCGCTCAATCAGTCCTCCTATGAGCATCTGCTTCCGAAAGCCGACGGCATCTGTATTTCCAAAAAACGATATCTGATCCCCTGGGATCCTTATACCATCGAGCTGGATGTTTTTGAGAAGTCTCTTGCGCCGCTTATCATCGCAGAAGTAGAATTTCCATCCATCGAGGAAGCAAACGCATTCACACCGCCGGACTGGTTCGACCAGGATGTGACGAAGGATCCGGCGTATCATAATTCGAATTTGATCTTGAAATAAGATCGTCGGATCGTCGCCATACTATTATAGGATCAGGCAAAGGATATAAATGTTCACGGTCAACACAAACGAAATCCCGGAGAGCTGCAGCTCTCCGGGATTTCTTGTTCGTCAGGGCAAATCACCTGCAATAGGTCTCTGTCACGTCCTTCATATGTGCTGCCAGTGCATCCGTCAGCTGTCCGTCCGTCAGGCGCCATTTCCAGTTGTCTCCAAGGGTGGACGGGAAGTTCATGCGGGCTTCTCGTCCGAGTCCGAGCCAATCCTGCATCGGGATCACTGCGGTTCCTGCGGTTGAGGACATCGCTGTTGCGATCATCGCTTCCACCACATCTTTACCGCTTTTTACCCGCAGGTACTCACGAATGTATTTCTGCACCTTGCGGTTGTTTTCTTCGTACCAGCCGCGGGTCGTCTGGTTGTCATGGGTTCCGGTGTAAACAATACAGTTCTTATCATAATTGTGCGGCAGGTATTCGCTGTCGTAGCTGTCAAATGCGAACTGCAATACCTTCATACCCGGATATCCGCATTTTTTGATCATTTTGCGGACAGGAGGTGTAATCACACCCAGATCCTCTGCGATCATCTCTTTTTTGCCCAGCTTCATCTTCATTGCTGCAAACAGCTCGAAGTCAGGTCCCTTTTCCCAGTGACCATTGACTGCAGTTTCGTCTCCGTAAGGAATCGAGAAATATGCCTCAAAGCCACGGAAATGATCTACGCGGACGATATCGTAGAGGCGATAGCTGTAACCGATTCTTAAGATCCACCAGTCATAGCCGGTCTTTTTGTGATATTCCCAGTCATAAAGAGGATTGCCCCACAGCTGACCGGTGGCAGAAAAGGCATCCGGCGGAACCCCTGCAACTGCCTTGGGCACACAGCCCTCAGAAAGCTGGAACAGCTCCGGATGAGACCAGGTATCTGCACTGTCAAGTGCAACGTAAATCGGGATATCTCCGATAATAGAGATCCCTTTTCCATTGGCATAGGCCTTGAGTGCCTGCCACTGTTTTGCAAATAAATACTGTAAAAACTGCCAGAAGCAGATTTCATCGGACAGCTCATGTCTGCAGCGTCTGATTGCTTCAGGCTCCCGCAGCTTTAAAGGTGCGTCCCATTCCAGGAAGCTTGCGCCGCCCTGACTGTCCTTGATCGCCATAAACAACGCATAATCAGAAAGCCACCAGTCATTTTCCTCACAGAATGCAATAAATTCAGCATTCTCTGCGATATGGCTGTTGTGGTATGCCTTGCGCAGCAGGGGAAAACATCCCTGATACATTTTTTCATAATCCACATAGGACTTGCTGCCGCCCCAGTCTGTATTCTCACATTCTTCTTCTGTCAGCCATCCATTTTCGATCAGCTCTTCGAGATCGATCAGGTAGGGATTGCCCGCAAAAGTAGAAAATGCCTGATAGGGAGAATCCCCATATCCGGTGGGTCCCAAGGGCAGGATCTGCCACAGCTTCTGTCCCGCTTCCTTCAGAAAATCCACAAAAGCATAGGCTTCTTTGGAAAAGGTTCCGATGCCGAATCGGGATGGCAGGCTGGTAACAGGTAATAAAACACCGCTTCTTCTCATTCTTTTTTCCTCTCATCCTTTGAACGATATGTTTTGTCACGCCATGCAGGGCGAAAGATCAGAACCCCCGTGCAAGCACAGTCGGTCTTCTGACTTTTCGCCCTTTTCATCATTTGAAATCTCCGATTTCTCATGTCTGACAGGTCAAGAGGTCTTTCCCCCACCCAGGAGCAGGCCCCTGGGTGCTTAGACCTTTTTCCCCTGGTATCCTTATTTTAATTTCCAAATATCGCGGTTGTATTCTGCGATGGTACGATCGGAAGAGAAGAATCCGGCTTTGGCGATATTTACCACCATCATACGTTTCCACTTTTCCTGATCCTCGTAGTCTGCAAACATACGGTCTTTGGTTGCAATATAGTCTTCCAGATCCAGCAGGGTCATGAACCAGTCCTTATTCAGCAGCTCGTTGTAGAGGCGCTCCAGATTCTCCTTATGACCAACTGCCAGCGCCTGATCGCTTACGATGAAGTCCACTGCTGCTTTGATCACAGGGCTCTTCTCATAGAAGCTTCTGGACACGTAGTCTGCCTTTGCATAGTGATCGATAACCTGCTCGCTGTTTTCGCCGAAGATATAGATGTTGTCATCACCGACGAGGTCGTGGATTTCAACGTTTGCACCGTCAGCTGTGCCCAGTGTCACCGCACCGTTTAACATCATCTTCATGTTGCCGGTACCGGATGCTTCCTTGGAAGCCAGAGAGATCTGCTCGGAAATATCGCAGGCAGGGATCAGCTTCTCTGCATAGCTTACGTTATAGTTTTCTACCATAACAACCTTCATGTAGTCCTTTACATCCGGATCGTTATTGATGATCTGCTGCAGGACTAAGAGCAGATGGATGATATCCCGTGCAATGACATAAGCCGGAGCTGCCTTCGCGCCGAAAATAAAGGTCAGCGGACGGGCAGGCTTTTTACCGCCTTTGATCTCCAGGTATTTGTGGATGATATACAGTGCGTTCATCTGCTGTCTCTTGTACTCATGCAGACGCTTGATCTGAATATCGAAAATGGAATCGGGATTTAATTCCTCGCCTTCGTGCTCTTTGATATGAGCAACAAGTGCTTCTTTCTTCTCTCTTTTGATCTTTACCAGATCGTTTAAGAATTCCTCGTCATCCTTAAATGCAAGCAGCTTTTCCAGCTCCATCGCATCCTTCTGATAGCCGGTTCCGATCTTTTCGGTAATCAGGGCAGCCAGCTCACGGTTGCAGGAAAGCAGCCATCTGCGGAAGGTAATGCCGTTTGTCTTATTATTGAACTTTTCAGGATAAATCTCATAAAATGCATGCAGCTCGGTATCCTTTAAGATCTCGGTGTGGATCGCAGCAACGCCGTTTACGGAGAAGCCGTAGTGGATATCCATGTGAGCCATGTGCACGCGGTTCTGATCGTCGATGATCTGTACCTTCGGATCGCTGTATTTTGCAGCAACACGGGCGGACAGCTCCTTGATGATCGGAACGAGCTGAGGAACCACCTTTTCCAGATAGGACAGCGGCCATTTTTCCAGAGCCTCTGCCAGAATGGTGTGGTTGGTGTATGCGCAGGTCTTGCTGACAACCTCGATTGCCTCGTCCATTGTAAACGCTTTATCGTTTACCAGGATACGGATCAGCTCCGGAATAATCATGGACGGATGGGTATCGTTGATCTGGATGACTGCATAATCGTACATCTTTCTCAGATCGTACTGCTTTTCCTTCATCTCCATCAGGATCAGCTGTGCAGCGTTGCTGACCATGAAATACTGCTGATAAATACGAAGCAGGTTGCCGGCTTCATCGGAATCATCGGGATATAAGAACAGGGTCAGGTTCTTTTCGATGGCTTCTTTATCAAATGTGATACCTTCTTTTACGATGCTTTCATCTACGCTCTCGATGTCGAACAGGCGCAGCTTATTGACACCATTGTTGTAGCCGACTACGTCAATATCATACAGACGGGAGGTTACCTTTCTGTCACCGAAAAAGACATCAAAGGAAACATCGGTTTTATTCAGCCAGGAATCCTTCTCGATCCAGTCGTTCTTTTCTGCGGTCTGAAGGCGATCCTTAAATACCTGCTTGAACAGACCGAAGTGATAGTTTAAGCCGATGCCTTCGCCGGGAAGACCCAGGGTTGCAATGGAATCCATAAAGCAGGCAGCCAGACGTCCCAGACCACCGTTACCAAGAGACGGTTCCGGCTCGATCTCTTCGATTCTGGACAGCTCCTTGCCCTTGCTCTTTAATACACTTTCTACTTTTTCATAGATTCCCAGATTGATCAGATTGTTGGACAAAAGCTTACCGATCAGGAACTCGGCAGAAATATAGTAGATTTTCTTGTCACCGTCGTTGGGTACGGTTGCCTCTTCCAGTCCCTTTACCAGATACAGCAGTGCAACATAAACCTGCTCATCGCTTGCATCCTCCAGCTTTTTGCCGAAGAGCTTCTCAGACAGAGCTTCCAGCTCCCTGTCAATTCTCTGCTCCAGAATTTCTCTCCGGATCGTTTCTTCCTGTCTCATTCTTTCCTCCGTTTCTGCCGCCTGGCGGCAACTTTTGATTCATGACAATAGAATGCTCGCAGAGCATGCATTCTATTGTTTACTCTACAATGTCCTGGTAGCGCATCCGCACCAGTTCATATCCTAGCACTACGTTTCTTCCCTCTTCCAGATGCAGCAGGCGGTCAACCTCTTCCACCGCAGCAGCCGACACGCCATAAAAATCCTGACGCACCGTATTCATCTGCTTGCCCGCATAGCTCATGAGCGGGATTCCGTCAAAGCCGCAAACCGGATGGAACACATCCAGCTCCATCAATGCCCGCATCGCGCCGATGGCCATCAGATCCGATGCACAAACAAACACATCCATTCTGTCTGCATAAGAGAAGGTCAGCTCCCTCGCTTTTTTCTCACTGAAATCTCCGTATTCGATGGTCAGCTCCAGCGCAAGCTCCTCTGCCAGCTTCTTCATCCCTGCAATCCGTTCTCCGGTTACAAAGGACTTTTTATCCCCTGCGATATAAAGGACCTTTGTACAGCTTTCATTGCCGAGGATCGTCTTTTTTGCGATTTCGTACTGGGCATTTTTCTGGTCAATCCAGACCGAAGACGTATTCCTGTCATGATAGGGTGCGTCAACCAGCACGATTTTAAACGCACCAGACGCAATCAGCTCTCTTAGAAATTCATCTTCCTCATTCATCCCATATGCGATAATTCCTTCGACGCTCTGAGCTTTTAAATAGCTGGTCAGCTCATCCAGTCCCATATCCGCTACCATGGAAAAAAACAGCGTCACCACATCAAGCTTTAATTCCTTTGCCCGGTGGATCGCGCCGGAAAGATACTGCAGGTTGATCTCATCCACGCAGCCAACTGTTTCCTCCAGCTTTAACAACAGGGCAACCCGCCCAAACTGTTTGGAGGAAAGTGCTGCTGCAACCGCATTGGGCGTATAGTTCAACGCTTCGATCGCCGCATTTACCTTGTCTTTCGTGCTTTCACTGACGCCTTCATAGCCGTTTAGCACCTTCGACACAGTGGAGATCGCCACGCCTGCCTGTCTCGCCACATCTTTTATGGATGCCAAGCTTTCTCCTCCTCTCTGTTGGAAAACGTTTTCTAAATACACCCATATCATAGATCAGAAAACGTTTTCCGTCAATATCAATATTTTAAGAATCATGTCAATTTTTTGTAAAAAAAGGCGGCAGGAGCTTTCGCTCCTGCACTCCTCGAGCGGGCATGTCCTGTGTTGTATCTTCCTCCTTGTTCTCTTTTCGTGCATCCTTATGCCTTATGGAATAGTCCGCCGTATGCCTGGCTGTAAGCTGCAACAAGTTCTTTTGCAAGAGAGTAGGAATTGATCAGCGGATGCAGCATCAGCGCCTGGACCGCTTTTTCCTCGGACTGTTCCTGTACCGCCTCTACGGTTTCCTTTTCATACATCTTAATCAGACGCATCAGCAGATAGCAGTGCTCCGGAACTTCCTCCACCCTCACCGGATGAATCCCGGTTTCATCCACATGACAGGTAACTTCCACCACATCACGATCCTCAAGACCGGGGATGCTTCCCTGATTTTCCACGGAAAGCACCAGATCGCGTCCGTCTTTGCTCTGCAGCCCCTCGATGCAGTCAAGCATAACGCCTGCATATCCCATGCCATCAGGCACTTCCAGCTGCCCTTTTTCCAGAAGCGGGCGCTTTGCAAGACCGGATTCGATACTCATGTAGGAATTCTCACGAACCTGCATATAGTACAGGAAAATCTGCAGTGCGCCTTCGGGATCGGCGTCCATATCCATCGCCTTTAACTCTTCCATCATCTGCTTGTTGACCTGCTCGATCGTCTGACCTCTGGTCGCGCCGGATTTTAAGATATTGGCAAGCGCTTTTTCCCGATGATAATAGTAGTAGAGATATTCATTCGGCAAAAATCCGATCATCCGCAGCAGATCGGGATCGAACATGGAAAATTCCTGAATGCTCTTTAAAAATGCGTCGTCCGCAAGGAGCCTGGGCAGAATCTCCTCGTCCTTGATCTTCACGCTGCGAATCCAGGAAAGATGATTTAATCCGAAGAATTCCACATACAGGTCTTTTTCATCCACGCCGAGCTTTGCTGCCATACGGAATTTTGTGCTGCTGGGCGCATCGCAGATGCCGATCACCTTTTCATAGCCTGCGCTCTTTAACGCCTGTGTCACCAGACCGGACGGGTTCGTGAAATTGAAAATCCATGCGTTCGGTGCAATTTCATTAATCAGCCTGCAGTACTCCAGCAAAATCGGAATCGTGCGCACTGCCATCGAAAATCCACCGACACCGGTCGTTTCCTGTCCGATTACGCCTGCGTTTAATGCGATTGTTTCATCCATAACACGGGAATGGTCGCCGCCGACGCGCAGCGTTGTTACCACATAATCCGCGCCCTGCAATACCTCGCGCACATCCGCAGATTCCGTTACAATCAGATCCTTGTGATTTCTGTTTACCACATGACGGCACAGTTTTGTGATGATCTGCTGTTTTTCCTGATTGATGTCATAGAGCGCTACCTCATCGATATGAAGTGCCTTGTATCTTGCCAACAGGCCGTTGATAAAAATGACAGTTCTGACGCCAGCTCCCCCGATGACTGCAATTTTCATTTTGTTTCTTCCCCTTTCTTTTTTCCCATAAATTCCTTCAGTCCCTCTTTGTCCGGAAATCCGGTGTTGCCGCCGTACGCTGTCACGTTTAACGCGCCGCAGGCATTGCCGCAGGCCAGACATTCTTCCAGACCTTTTCCGGTCAGAAATCCGTATACGAAGCCCGCATTAAACGAATCCCCTGCGCCAGTCGTATCCACAGCCTTTACCCGGTACGCCGGGAGAAAGACCTCTTTTCCGTTTTCGATTGCAAGAGAACCGCTGCTGCCAAGCTTGATGACCACCCTGTCACAATCCTTTGCAAACTCCCGTGCCGCTTCCTGTGCGGTCTTCGTCCTGCCATAGTGAATCGCTTCCGTCTCGTTCATGAACAGCACGTCGATATACGGAAACAGCTCCTTGATCTGAGGATTCCATTCCCCGGTTGAATCCCAGCCCAGATCGAACGAGACAGTCGCTTCTGTCTCTGCTTTGACGCGTTTTAACAAAGAAAGATACGCCGCGTGGTTTTTGCTTCCCTCATAGCCTGTCATATGAATATGCGAAGCGTTTTTCACGCCCTCGATATCCACCTTGTCGATGTAAATTCCCGCGTTCGTGCCGCGATACGTCAAAAACGACCGATCCTTTTCATTGGTAAAACTGATCGAAATACCGGTTTTTTCCGTCCTGCTCGTCCCAAGCAGACTGTCGTCGATATTTTTTGCGGCAAATTCTTTGCGGATCAACTCCCCGTAGCAATCGTCCCCGACCTCTCCCTGAAATACCGGATGCAGACCGAGCTTTCCAATGCCGAGCGCAAACAGCGCCGCGCCGCCGCCTACATAGGTATCCATAACCGGCACTTCATCCTCCTGCCCGGGCTTTGGCAGACTGGAAACGCCCGGAACAACAAGGTCTATATTTACATCGCCGTAAACATAGACGTCCCATTTTTTTCCCTTCATAGTCCCCTCCATCTTTCGTTTTTTCATTCTTTTTCAGCATACCATAAAGTCCGTAGGAAATCAAAATACGATCCTCACAGAGTGGTTTTATCGTGTCATGCGATAAAAAAGACATGCGCCAAATCCCGGGCATGTCTTTTCCGATTTCATCAACTACGTAGCGACGCAATTTAGAGATGTATTTATCCCTTTATTCTCATTCCTTTACTGCCCCGATCATGGAACCCTGTGCAAAATATTTCTGAATAAACGGATATACACACAGAATCGGTACGGTAGTTACAACGACTGCCGCCATTTTCAGCGAATCAGAGGTTGTCGTTGCCGCGTTCTGAGCCAGCGCCTGAGCGACTGTCTCTACGTTCTGCTGTGCGTTCATCGCTTTGGTCAACATGTTCTGCAGCACGGTCTGTACCGGCCACTTCGCAGTATCGCTCATGTAGAACGCACCAGAAAACCAGTCGTTCCAGTGGTTGACTGCCGTATAAAGCCCGACAACCGCGATAACCGGCTTGCTTAGCGGCATCATGATTTTAGTATAGATTTTGAAAAATCCGCAGCCATCCAGCTTCGCCGATTCCTCCAGGCTGTCCGGAATTCCCTCAAAGAAGGTTCTCACCATCAGCAGGTAGGTTACGCTCACCAAACTCGGTACAACGTAAACCCAGAAAGAATTGAGCAGATGCAGGTTTTTGTACTGGATATATTTCGGAATCATCCCACCGTCAAATAGCATGGTGAATGTAATCAGCATCGTAAGGACGGTTCTGCCCGGCAGATCCTTCTGCTTGAGTGCATAACCCGCAAGGGTTGTCACTATAAGGCTTAAGAATGTACCGATAACAGTTCTCGCAATACTGATTCCATATGCTCCCATAATACTGCCGTCTTTGAATACTTCGCGGAAATTATCCAGCGTAAGCTGTCTGGGCCAGAACCAGATTCCGCCCCGCGCCGCATCTTTTCCATCGTTAAAAGACAAAACCAGAACATTCAGACACGGAAGCAAAATCGCCAGACACAGCAGAATAATAATCAGATAAATAATTGCCTGCAAGATCTGTTCTCCCGCGTTTCTTTTTATTTTGTTTTCCCGCCTGACCTCGATCTGCTTCATAGCGTCTGTCTCCTTTTTGCCTGCAGGCTGTAAAACCTGCAGGCGCTTTTAATTCTAATTCCTTTTTAGTCGTAGAAGTTTACCGCATCCGGATCTTCCTTATAGATATTTGCAACATAGTCTTCAAACTGTTCTACGCCTGCAGCCTTTAACTGTGCACGGAAAGATTCGATAATTGTCTTTACTTCTGCGTCATCCTTTGCAAAGAAGCACTGTGTCAGCACCTCATCCCAGTTTAACAGATCCATCTGGGTCTTTACTGCTGCCAGTTCGTCTGCGGACATGTAAGCAGTTGCATTTAAGCCGGGAACCAGCTTTTTCTCTCTCGGATACTCTGTTGCCAGTTCTACGCTTCTTGCATAAGTTGTGCCTGCTGCTGCACCGGGACGGGACTCCCCGAAGTTCTTGGTATTATCTGTGTTGGTAACACAGAAGGAGAAGAAGCAGTTACCGATACCGCCAAATGCAGCGCCGATCTGGTTGATCATGTAATCTGTATCGTTGTTGTTTACTTTTTCCAGAGCTTCATCGGTCAGAACAGGATTGCCGTCTACCATGTTGTAGCTGACGCCTTCTACACCGTACTGTGCCAGAAGCTGTCCGTCATAGGTGCTCAGCCAGTCGAAGAACTTGAAGATTTCTTCCGGGTTTTCTGCATCTGCAGAAATCGCCATACAGCCGTTTGCGGTCTTGCCGTGGGTTACCTTCTTGTTATCGCCGGAGATATCGTTTAACGGTCCAAGCGGAATCCAGTCATCGTTTCCATAAATGATATCCTGATAGTTATGTACGTCTGCAATGATTGCAGAGTTGTGGTTTCTGGAAACTTCTTCTGCACGTGTGGAATCCATGGTGAAGAACTCAGGGTTCATCAGACCCTCGTTTAACAGTTTTCTGACATAGTCGATTTCATCATAGATGGAATCTTTTTCCGCCTCATGTCTGACATTGCCGTCCTCGTCGATGTTGTAATCATCGCTGACACCCCATTTTAAGCCAGGGCAGATGTACTCAATAGTGTCCATAGAGCCGCCCCAGTATTTCGGCCCGAGCGGGTAAACATCGTTGCCGTTGTCGTCTTTGTAACCGCCTTCTTTGATCTTAACAAGCAGGTCGTAAAAATCATCCGCTGTTCTGATCTGTGTTACGTCGATACCAAGATCATCAGCGATAGACTTCTGAATCCACAGACCGCCGACATATTCTCCCTCCGGAATCCATTCCAGAGTCTTGTCGGTTTCTGCCACATTCATCTGCCACAGATAAACGCCATCCAGATCATCCCGGAAGGTTACATTCTTGTAAGAGTCATCCGGTAAGAAGCCATCTTCATAATACTTGGAGTAAACTTCCGAGTTTTTCATATACTCGGAAACATCTGCGAACATGCCTTCTTTTGCAGCCTTTAACAAAAGCGGGAACTCCGGTCTGGTCGAATTATCCAGATAGGAAACGATAACGTCCGGAATGGTTCCTGCAGCCAGCTGGGAGGCCATAACCTTCTGGTCACTGTCGCCAGGGGTATATTTGATATCCAGCGTGATGCCGGTCAGCTCTTTGATCTTTTTCCCAACCTCAGTGCTGGAAAAATCATCGGGAAGTGTGTTGCCGATATCATCTACATATGCCTGCACGGTGATGGTACGGTCTGCAATCCAGGTATCAGGCTTGTCAGACGTGTCCTCTGTTGCCGCATCCGAAGACGTTTTGCTGTTGCTCGTCGATGCGCTGTCTGTGCTGCTGCCGCATCCTGCCAAGCTGCCAACTACCATGCTTCCTGCCAGACCAGCTGCGAGCAGATTTCTGATCCATCTCTTTTTCATTTGGTTTCTTCCTTTCTTCCTTTTTATGTATCCTGTTTACCACAGGCTTACTTCCGTCATCTTTTTACAGATCTTGTTGCACGCTACAACCAGTACCAGTCCAACCAGCCCCTGTATCAGACCAATTGCCGTCGCATAACCGAACTGTCCTCCCTGCAAGCCGACACGCAGAACGTAAATATCCAATGTATCTGCAATCGACATGTTGCCGGGTGTACGCAGCAGCCATACCTGATCGACACCGGAGGAAAGCAGTCCGCCGATTCCCATAATGAACAGGATACCGATCGTTCCTCTGATTCCTGGCAATGTGATGTGCCACATTTTCTTGAGCTTTCCGCAACCATCCATTTCAGCGGCTTCGTAAAGCGTCGGGTCCACGCTGCTGATTGCAGCCAGATACATGATGGAATCCCATCCGATGTTTTTCCACAGATCCATGGAAAACAAAATCCGGTAAAAATACTTTGCATCCATCAAAAAGAATGTGCTTCCGTCTCCGCCCAGCGCTGCAATCGCCTGGTTTAAGATACCAGTATTCGGTGCCAGAATTTTCTGAAGCATCGTCACGATGATAACCGATGATAAAAAGTGCGGCAGATAGGTAATCGTCTGAGAAATTTTCTTGAACTTCATGTTGCGCAGCTCATTTAACAAAAGTGCCAGAATGATTGCGAACGGAAATTCCAGAATGCACTTGATAATACCGATCGCAAGCGTGTTGCGGATCAGTCGTCCTGCATCGTAGCTCTTGAAGAACGTTTTGAAATAATCAAAACCAACCCACGGGCTTCCCCAGATTCCCTTCTTAAAGGAATAATCCTTAAATGCCAGAACGGAACCAGCCATCGGCACATAGCAGATCAGTGCGTAGTAGACGATACATGGAAGCAGCATGACATACAACGGCCAGTACCGCATCAGTCGTACTCCGATTGACGCATTCCCGGACGTTTTCCCTTTTCGGGATGCCAGGCTCTTTGTTTTCACAGGTTTCTTCACCTCCCGTCATCTGATGAAATTATTATAAAAATTGTATAAATTTCCGACAATGGACATTTCCACACTGTACAATGGACATTTCCACGATTTAGGGTCACGCCCATCGAAGCTCCATCTGCCAGATGAAGTGCGCTTTCTTCATCTGGTACTTCTCTACCAGCTCCGGTCCGCAGCTGGCAGAACCGACGCCGCTGACCATATCATTAAAGTACACCGTCAGGAAATCCGACTTTTCCAGCTCGAACGCGTGCTTCTTTCTCTCCAGCTCCTCCCGCGTGTATTCGGAGATGCCAAATTCAAACGGCTGCGCCCCACGGGAGGTGAAACCGACGTCAGGCATCTGCTCCAGGTGCACCCACCGCGTTCCGAAATGGTTTCCATTTTCCTGCGGCTTCAGATAATCCTCGTGCATTTCCTCTACTGTCTGCGTGAACACGTCAAGTCTGCTGCCGCGGTGCTTGTCACAGTAGCTCTCCTGCGGACCATAGCCATAATAGGAAACCTGATTCCAGCTTCTGTCCACACCAAAGCGCAGTCCAAACCGCGGTAAAAACGGAAAGGTCTGGTCGATTCCGCCCTCGACATACCAGCCGAGGCTTCCGTCGTTTCCGATCTTCCACTCTACATTTCCTTCAAAAAATTTCTGTCTGGAAACGCCAGCCATCGAAAAATGCATCCGCACACTCCAGCCATCCTGACGCTGCCATGCGCTGCTTTCATATACCCGTACCATCGCATGATGCAGCTGGGCTTCCTTCCATTTTTCCGAAATATTGCCGTCGTTGTCCGTCGGCGCGCGGTAAATATCAAACACCATCGGCTGTTTTAAATACTCTGTCCCGTCTTTTATAAAAGAAACAACCGTACCCGTCCGTTTGGAGACGCGGCAGGTAAAATGCTCTGCGGCGAAGCAGTATTCTGTCTCCGTTTCTGTACAGGAGATCAGGGACAGCGCGACGGATTCCGCGAGCGAAAGCTCCTGTGTGACAGCATCAGCGTTCGCCGCAAGGACTATCTGGTCGAAGCCCAGTAGATGTCCCGCTTTGGTCAGCGGCGCGCCTTTTTTCTGAATCAGCTCTATGGTCAGGACAGTTTCGTCTGCGCCGGTCACTGTCTGCAGCGGCGGGATCATCACCCGCATCGTTCGATGCGGCGGCAGATGAAACTCAGAAATCATCCCCTCTTCCAGCACATTTTCTTCCTGCTTCCAGAGATAGTGAATTTCAAGCGCATCCTCTGCGTCTGTAAAGTCCAGCATGTTTCGAAGCTCCAGCGCGCCTGTCCGGCGGTCATAACCGGTCACACGCACCGGACGCAGGACATTTTTTAATTCCAGCAGTCCCGTATGTGATCTGCGGTCCGGATACACCAGCCCGTCCATACAGAAATTTTTATCGTTCGGATAATCCCCGAAATCTCCTCCGTACAGAAATTTTTCTTTTCCATCCGGCGTTTTTCCAGCATAAACTGCATGGTCACACCATTCCCAGATAAACGCACCGCAGTAATTTTCGTACTGATACAGCTGCGCGAAATTTTCTTCCAGATCCCCTGGGCCGTTGCCCATCGCATGACAGCATTCGCAGTGCAGAAACGGCTTTTTATTTTCCCCGTTTTCACAATAATTCTGAATCCAGTCAAGCGGCGCATACATCCGGCTCGTCACATCCAGCACGGATAAATCCTGCTTCTGCCAGTCCTGCCAGGTACAGCCTTCATAATGAATCAGCCGCGTTGGATCATAGGCCTTCACCCATTTTGCCGCTTCGATCATATTCGGACCATATCCACTCTCATTGCCCAGGGACCAGAATAAAATGCACGTCCGGTTCTTGTCACGGATCACATTTTTCTGTACCCGGTCCAGAATCGCTTTCGCAAACCCGAATGCTTTCGCAATCTGGGAAACCCAGTCTTTATCCTCCTCCGAGTACACCTCGCCGCAGCCGTGCGATTCCATATCGGACTCGCTGATCAGATAAAATCCATACTCGTCGCAAAGTTCGGAAAACCACGGTGCATTCGGATAATGACTCGTCCGGATCGCATTGACATTGTGCTCCTTCATCAACCGCAGATCGGTCAGCGCATCCTCCTTCGTGACCGCCGCCCCATGATACGGGTTACTGTCATGCCGGTTGACGCCCTTTAGCTTCACCGATGTTCCATTGATCAACAGCTTTCTGTCAACGATTTCGACCGTCCGGATTCCGATTTTCTGCACGATTTTTTCCCGCTCTGTTTCCAGTTCCAGCGTATAAAGATACGGCTCCTCCGCATTCCACAAAACTGGCTGTTCTACCGTAAAACAAATGGATTCCCCGGCCTGTTCCCCGATCACCCTGTCCCTGTCCTTTAAGGTCGCCTTTACCGTGCAGGTGCCGCTTTTTTCCGTTCTGACGCAGATTTTTCCGACCGCTTCTTCATACGATGTGCGAATGGTGAAATCCCGGATATGATCTTTGGGACGGCGCAGCAGATAGACATCTCGGAAAATCCCGGACATACGCAGCTTGTCCTGATCCTCGCAGTATGTCCCGTCGCACCATTTTAAAACGAGCACATACATCTCATTTTCGCCATCCGACAGATACTCCGTGACGTCAAACTCTGACGTCGCATGGGAAACCTGACTGTAGCCCACAAACGCCTTGTTGATCCACACATAAAAGCACGAATCCACCCCTTCAAAATCCAGGTACACGCGCTCGTCTTTTTTCAGATTTTCTGCCGCAAAGGTTCTGCGATACAGGCCACACGGATTGTCGAACGGGACATATGGCGGATCGTACGGAATCGGATAAAACAGATTTACATACTGATGGCGATCGTATCCGTGAAACTGCCAGCAGGACGGAACCGGGATTTTATCCATTTTTTTCGGATCAAATTCCGAACGAAGAAAGTCCTCCGCCTCTGCAACCGACGGAAAATACTGAAAACTCCAGACTCCGTTTAACAGAATCTGCTCGGAATTTCCAGCTGCATCGCACGGCAGATAATAACATCTGTCCGGCTCTGTATTGACGTGCAAAATTTCTGTATTTTCATAAAAACGTTCCAGTCTCATCGATACCCCTCCTGATTCCAACTCTTCTCATGTTCGCATTTTATCAGGTTCTTTTTGGTCAGAAAATGCACAATTCTATTCCTGCGACTGGACATTTCACAGATCCCTTGACTTTTCCGGAAATTCTCTATACGCTAAAGAAAAGCCGGGTTCAAACTTCTGTCAAACCCGGACAGATTATTCAGAATTTCAAGGGGAGGTTTTATAAAAAAGAATATGGTACAGAATCCCTATCAGAACGCGCTTTTGCCGGCTCCGGTCGGCGGCGGTTATTCCGACCCGGACTATTGGATCTGGTGCGGCTCCGTCGTACAGGGGGAAGACGGAGCCTATCACATGTTTGCGTCCCGTTGGCCGAAAGATCTCGGCTTTGGTGCAAACTGGCTGTTTAACTGCGAAATCGTCCGGGCTTCCAGCAAAAATCCGGAAGGTCCCTATACCTTTCAGGAGGTCGTGCTCGGACGCCGGGGACGCACTTTTTTTGACGGCATGAACGTGCACAATCCGTACATCCGCAAATGGAACCAAACCTACTACCTTTATTATATGGGAACGACCTTCGGCGGTCCGATTCCCGGTCCCGGTGACGAGGTGGACAGCTCGCGTTTTACCGAGGTCTGGAACCGCAAACGAATCGGTCTTGCAACCGCACCGTCTGTTTTTGGTCCATGGACGCGGTGCGATGAGCCGCTGATTTTTCCCAGAGACTGCTCCCACTGGGATTGCACTGCAACGACCAATCCTGCCGTCGCGATCCAGCCCGACGGCACGACTTACATGCTCTACAAATCGCGTTCCTTCGCAGACGGTCCATTAAAAATCGGTGTTGCAAAAGCGCCCCGCCCGGATGGTCCGTTTGAACGGATTTTGGACGACCCGATTTTCAATTTCGAGGACCCGAACATCCATCTGGAAGATCCGTACCTGTGGTACGAGGACGGAAAATTCCGCCTGCTGATCAAAGACGACTTCAAAAACGGAGGTCCCGGCATCAGCGGCATCTGGGGTGCAGGCCTGTACGCTGAAAGCGCCGACTGCATTCACTGGGAATTCGCCGAAAATCCTGTCGTTTACTCCCGCCACGTTACCTGGTCCGATGGCAGACAGACCGATCAGGCAAACTGCGAACGCCCTTACTTTTTGCTTGATGAAAATAACCATCCCACGCATCTGTTTCTGGCAACCGGGGAAGGTCCTGCACCCTACCAGTTCTCCAGAACCTGGAACATGGTGATTCCGCTGCGCTAAGCGCCGAGCTGACACGCTTCCGCATCTGTCTTGGAAGCGTCTGACTGCAACTATACATTTTGGAGAGGAACGTATGACAACCGATCAGAATTATCAACAAATTTACCGCGTCGGCGGCATGCTGGACGCAGGCTTTGTAGGACAGATCACCTACACCATCAGCCTCGATCAGGTCTATGACGAGCTGGACATTCATTTTAGCTTTGACAAGCGGCTCTACAGTGAAAGCGACGTTACGCCAGAGCTCATTGACAAGCTTCAGACACTCTGCACCGCAAAATATGACGCCCCGACCTATCCCGTCGAGAAGTTCAGGCAGACCATTCTGCATGAAATGAAAACAGAAATTCACACAATGGCGGAATTAAACGACAATTTCATCGGCTGCATCCACCGCCAGCTGACGGACCGCCACATGTTATACACAAAAGAATTCACAAGCGACGGCTGTCTGGCACAGGACACCTTTTCCGGCGTTTTAAAAGTGACCGTCCTTGTTTTTAACGTGCTGCTGGACAACACGCAGTACACGCTGACCGTTTCCGGACATCCGGTCGGACAGGGTGTAATCGCACCGAACTTTAATCTAATGGATACGGTAAAGACTGCAGCGGGAAATGCGGGGGCTTCGAATGCTGCCGGGAGCGCTGACAACTCGTGCGAAGCTGAGAGTGCTCCTGCCTCCGCTGTTGCCACGGCTGGCAGTTCGGGCGTCTCCGGCGCTGGCTCTGCTGCCACGGCTGGCGATTCGAGCACAACTGGCAGTTCTTCTGCTGGTAATACCGTCACTGCATCCACCCGCTTCAAACGCCTTGAGCTGCACAACCACACGGTCGAATCCGACGGCAGCTTAACCTGTCAGGAGCTGACGGAATATCTGGCAGCCGACCATGTCGATGCGTTCGCCATCACCGACCACAACACCACCTCCGGTCAGAAAAAGATCGAACAGCTGCTGGAAGAAAAGCATTATCCGATCAGCCTGATCCGCGGCATGGAATATACGACTTATTTCGGGCATATCCTCTGCTTAAACCTCGCAAAATATGTTCCCTGGAACTCGATCGACCAGCACCGTCCCGAGCTGTTGTTCGAAGCTGCCCGCGAAAAAGGCGCGCTCGTCGGCATCGCGCATCCGTTTTCCTATGGCGATCCTTTTGCCCGCGGCTGCCGCTTTGAAATGACCATCTCGGACTACTCAAAGGTTGACTTTATCGAGATTTTCAACAATCCGGAACCGCTCCACGAAGTAAATGAACGCGGCACGAATCTCTGGATGTCCCTGATTTTTTCAGGCTATCAAATCACCGCAACCAGCGGCATGGACTTACACAACCGTGCGAAGCTGGCAGGCTGCTATGCAACCTACATCGAAGGCAAAAACGGCGGCAACATCGCTTCCGAGCTCGATACCGCCATTCACACGCACCGCACCTGGGTTTCCAAAGGCGCTCTGCTGCTGACGGAGGTTCTCCCGGAAACAAACGAATTGCTTCTGACGTTTACAGATGCCCACAAGACCGGATTTGCTGTTCCAAAAACAGCTCAGGTCGTTTTAAAAGGAAAAGACAAAACATTCACAACGAGCGTTTCGCTCGACAAACCGGTACGCGTTTCCCTCAACCAGCTCTCCGGAACCGATCCGATCATTCCGCTGCTGTATGAAGCTGCCTCGGATTCCTGCGTCAACGCTGCCGCAGCTTCGACATCCTGCAGCAATACTGCGGATGCCAGCTCTGCTGCCGGGCAGCTGAAAGAAATCGACGCGCTTCCTGCAATCGAAGGACTGCTCTGCGTCAGCCCGGTTCTTTACAGGGATTGAGGTTCTTTGGAAAACAGCTTTTAAAACGCTGCCTTACGCTGCGACAGCGACATTTCAAAAACGCCCGCTTATTCTGTGAAAAACACAGCGTAAGCGGGCGCTCTCTATTTTCGTCTGATTTTCACCGGATCGGACGGTTTTAGGATCTGACAATTCGCCCCTCATTGCGCAGGTATGCATCGTATCGGCGGTCATGTATTTGAGCCATCGCTTTCCTGCAGGCGCTGTCAATTACGAATTCCGTTCCAGAATTCTTTTATAGCTTCGATACATCAGATAAACCCCTGCCGTACAGTCCAAAACAAGCATCACAATCCCAAAGCCTAACGAAATCAGGCAGCAGATTCCGGAAAGCATAAATGCGAACGCGCACTTTTGATACAGCATCCCCATTTCCAGATTGTAAGCCGTGACATCTTTTACCTTCGATTTTAACGTTTTATCTCCGCTCCAGAAAGTGATGGGCTCTTTGCTGTTTTTTTCAAAGATCCCGATAATCAAAAACGGAACCGCGCATAAAAGACACGATATCAGTCCGACGATTTTTTCTGCCATAATAATGCCTCCGATTATTTTGCATTTCTATCAAATTTTACTGCGCCCGGCTCTGCAAAATCCTTTTATCTTTTCCTCTCATTTCTATTTCTACGCACGCTTTTTGCGCATAACGAGTTTATGTCAAGTGCTACGCACGGAGCAATCCGGTATCAAAGGGGTCAAAATACTTTTTGACCCCAACAACATCTTTACTCCACTTCCACACAAACCGGATAATGATCGGACAGCCATACGTTGCCCTCTTTGTCTGTCCACTTCACAGGCTCGCCGGTCTTGATGTCGCCCTTCACCAGCAGAAAATCAATGCTGCAGGGATGATCTTCTTCCGTGAAGCCGTGATAGGTGATGCCGATATGCTCGGTTACATTGGTGTATTCCGGATACTCTTTTAAAATTTCGAATTCCGGGTCCTGCGGCTCTGCATTGAAATCACCGGTGATCATCGTAGGTGCATCGGGATAAAGCTGCTCGGTTTTTAATTTTTCCAGAATCTGACGAAGCCCCAGGATTCTCGCCTGTGCGCCGATATGGTCCAGATGGGTGTTTACAATACGGAATACCTTGCCGGTTTCCAGATCCTCAAACAGCGCTTCGTTGCAGATTCTGGGGCAGATGCTCTGCTCTGCGTAGCGGGATGCAGGCACATAAGGCGTCTCAGACAGCCAGTAAGACTGCATCTCCATCAGGTTTAAGCGATCCTTGCGGTATGCGATGCTGACCTGCTCGTCTCTCAGCTCCGGGCTGCGTCCGCAGCCGATTACATAATACTCTGTCAGGTTTTCTTTCAGCCATTTTGCGATATGCGGCAGCACTTCCTGAAAGCAGATCATATCAGGTTTCTCCTGCGCGATTTTCTTTAAAATCAAATCCTTGCGGTATTCAAAATTGTTCTCCCCGTCCTGCCCAAAATCACAGCGGATATTAAATGTTACCAGTTTCATGATGAATCCTCCCATTTCCCCTTTTTCGAGTCTTTTCTTATAATTTCGCTTATTTACAGTTCACTCGCACCATTCGCAAAAGCGCATCTTCGATGCTTTCCGCTGCTTCGCAGCTCATTTTTGCTCATAAAATGGCGCTCCCTTCGTGCCCTTCTGAGTTCAGATTTTCGTGCAAGCACGGAATCTGAACTCAGAAGGGCACGAGTGAACTGTAACAATTATATCCCTGTCCCTTCGGAAATGCAATGTGGATAAAAGAACAAAAAATCTCCAAAAAATACATTTTCCCAATTGACACAACGCTTATCTTATGATAGACTTTTATTCGCTGTGAAACATATGATGGTTCACACTTCATAAGCTGCTGTGGCTCAGTCGGTAGAGCGTCGCATTGGTAGTGCGGAGGTCACGGGTCCGATTCCCGTCAGCAGCTCTTCTGTTTCTTTTAAAGAACAGAATAAAGCAGTTTCTTATTGACAGATTCGTTTTTGTCTGATAAGATATCTAACAGTGACTGCTACAATTTCATATGCTGCTGTGGCTCAGTCGGTAGAGCGTCGCATTGGTAGT